>Ga0209631_10003640_pt1 | contig 17581 bp, 16 predicted proteins | sample COG_08_FD_184752 | JGI IMG/M metagenome (GOLD analysis project Ga0209631, IMG submission 184752) | Pelagic Microbial community sample from North Sea - COGITO 998_met_08 (SPAdes) (version 2) | ecosystem: Environmental > Aquatic > Marine > Neritic zone/Coastal water | place: Helgoland, sampling...
TTGCACTTCCATATGGACACCTTTTTCGTTAAAAATCTACTTGTATTGTCAACTTCAAGAGTCAATCAAGCGTGAATCTACACCTGTTTACGCGGTGGTAGTGGAATTAGGGCGCTCGTTTTCTTCATGTAACTCTCATATCCAGGCCGTCGTGACGATATACCGTCCTCCATTCTCGTGATACCGGTAAATCGAAAAATAGACCAGGTCATCAAAAGCGGTGCAAACAGGGTCCAAACGCCGCCATTCGCAGCGGCCAGAGCGAAAATAGCCCAAATCATGCAAAGCTCGCCGAAATAATTAGGATGGCGACTGTATCGCCATAGGCCAGTCGAAAGCACGCCGGTTCCATCATCGGTGCGTGAGAATACGGCAAGTTGACGATCTGCGACCGCCTGGACCAAGAAACCTGAAGACCATATGATGATAAATAGAAAACTTAAGATCGACGCATTTTCAAATCCCGTGACGGCGTAAGCCAGTGGCACCGCTAGCGTAAAACCCATCAGTCCCTGCATTAGGAAAATACCGGGCAAACTTTTTATCGCAAACCCCTTCCCCCACTGGTTTCGGATATCAGAGTATCGACGGTCCTCACCCGCTCGACGAGTTCGCCGAATGACGGCGAGGGAAAGACGGCTCGCAGAAACCGCCAGAAGACCCAGAAATCCCAGAGATATTGCAGGCAGCGGCCATGCATCCAGCGCGTAGACCACAGCGCTACCCACGCTGAACCACGGCCAAAAAACATCGGCGATACCCGCATCTCTGCGGACGACGCTGAAAAACCAGGCGACAACGGAAAGCGCTAAGCACCAGGCCGCGGATGCAATTAGTAAATGAGAAGCGATCATATTCATATTTACTATTTTGTCATCGCCAATGTGAATGAACGGTAACACGACATAAATTTGCACCGCCGGCGCTACACTCTGTTTCTCGAAAGTCCCGGTATCGTCATGAAATCTCCCGTTATCGTTTGGTTGCGACAAGAGTTGAGGCTGAAAGATCACCCCGCACTAGCAGCGGCGGGCGCGAACGGCCGTCCTGTTATTCTTTGTTTTATCCGGAATACGGCAACCGATCGTCCGTGGCTGCCGGGTGCCGCCAGCTGCTGGTGGCTTCATCATAGTTTGCGTGAGATCAGCCAAAAAGTTCAAAATGCGGGTGGAAAAATAGTACTTCGCAGCGGTAATCCCGCCGAGGAAATAACCAGTATTGCAATAGAAAGCGGGGCCTCTGCCGTCTACTGGACGAATGCAATCGAACCTTCAGATCGTAAGGATGAATTATTGTTGCGCGCTGAGTTGGAAAAAAACGCGATCGGCTCAGAGGGTTTTGAAGGCAATTTACTTTTTGATCCCGCCGAGATTAAAAGCCAGAGCGGTACACCTTTTCGGGTGTTCACCCCGTTTTGGAAAAATTGTCTTAAAGCCCAAGCCAGCATGCGGGCCGTTCAACAGTCATCGATGCCCGTATTCTCTCAAACCGCTTTGGAGAGTGAATCCCTTGACTCCTGGAATTTGCTTCCAGAACGACCCAACTGGGCGAAGCAATTCGATTCGGTATGGCAACCGGGCGAAGACGGCGGGCAAGCGGCTCTTTCCAACTTTGTACATCGCGCGCCTGATTATGAACAGGATCGCAACTACCCAGCGAAAGATAACACCTCACGTCTATCGCCTTACCTCCATTTTGGAAACATCAGCGCCGCTCAGGCTTTTGCCGCGACCAATCAACAGAACCTGACCAGCGAAGGAGCCTTGTCCTTTCAGCGCGAGCTTGGGTGGCGCGAATTCTGCGCACATCTTTTGTTTCATTTCCCTCAAATGCCTGAGAAAAGCTTCAGGCCAGAGTTTTCAAAGTTCCCATGGATCGAAGATGACAATGCGCTCGCGGATTGGCAAAAAGGATGTACCGGCTTTCCAATTGTTGACGCCGGCATGCGTCAACTCTGGCAAACCGGATGGATGCACAATCGGGTGCGAATGGTCGCAGCGTCCGTGCTTGTCAAACATCTTCTGGTCCACTGGAAACACGGGCAGCAATGGTTCTGGGACACATTGGTGGACGCTGATCTCGCGAGCAATTCGGCGGGGTGGCAGTGGGTGGCGGGCTGCGGCGCAGATGCCGCACCCTATTTCCGTGTTTTCAATCCGGTGCTTCAGGGACAGAAATTCGATCCAGACGGGGATTACATCAAGCAGTGGGTACCCGAACTCATGGATTTGCCAAAAAAATATCTGCACACCCCGTGGCTGGCTCCAGCGGAGGTGCTTAAAGATGCAAACCTCGAGATTGGCAAAGATTACCCGGCGCCGCTCATTCAGCCTGATGCAGGTCGAAAACGAGCGCTCGATGCTCTCGCACAATTTAAGAAGTTATAGGCGAACTCGATTAAGACGGGGCGATCCACTCGACGAGATAGTAAATAATCTGACCCTCGGACGATTTAGACGGACCCAACACCTTTGCAGGAAACAGTCGTTGCGCGGGTTTGGCGCCCGCTCTGGCCTCCTTTTCGGTCGCCACAATCTGCACACAATTAGCCGGATAGCGTTTCCGGTTCCGCCCAGGCATATGGATAATAGCCCAATGCTCACTTGAGACGTCTGTTTGTGCATCAGGGGGCACACATCCGCGCATCTGTCACCTCAATTTCAACAGGGTGTTTGGTGCCACGTTGCTAAACGCGTAGTCGTCGCGCCTGGTATCGCAACTGTCCTTTTTCCAGGGCTTTCGAAAGCACCGGCGTTTCGGATAAATGTCGCCGAAGATCAACGCTGTACATTGACTCCGGCATCAGTATGGCAATTACGTTCTCGGTTGAAGGCGATCGTAGCTCAAAACCGCTTTTAAATCGACTGCCATCCCCGAGGCACTTAAACACTGCCGACTCTTTGAGTTCTGCGAAATCAGCAAAATTTATTGCCAGAAAACCCTCGGGCATTAAGCATTTTTCGAGTCTTGATAACCAGGGTCCGGAACACTTTACCGCCCGGTGCGGAATCCCGGCCGCGCCCGAAAAAAGATCATCAATGATCAGATCAAATTTTGGACCTCGATAACCGGCAATAAATGCTTGAGCACTGTCTTGGAAAATCTTCGCCCGACCCGTATCAACACCAAAATGCAACTCAGCAAGCTCAATATGAACAGGGTCAATCTCCACTGCGATAATTTGTACAAACGGGAAAAGGGTCTGCAACTGCCGCACAACCGTGCCCGCACCTAATCCCAGGACAAGCACCCGCTTGGGATTCGGATCGGGTCGAAAAAATAGACCCAGCCAAAGAAGATCCCAAACGCTGCCGGTGATCAGTCGCCGAGGATTAAACTGACTATGAAGTACTCCGTCAGTGTAAAGACGACGAGTCGAACCCGCGGCTCGGATCTCGTAAAGACGACGACCTTCTTTCTTCCGGTAAAGAACTGCGATAGTTTTATCCTCGCGCCAAATCGCACTCGAATTTGAAATTTGAAAAAGGATGACCCACAACGATTGCCGCGGCCGCCTTAATTGCAAATCACGTCCAAATCGTGGTTCTGCGAAACGTTGGCAAACGTGTACGAACAGCTCGCGACGTTACTACAGGCGGCATCCATGACGCCATCGACATTGACCACATTGATCAAAGTGCCCGATGTAATTTTAAAAATCTGGCTCTCTCCAGCGGACAAAACAACATCTCCCGAAGGAGAAATTGCGCAGTCTCCGAACAGTACGTTCGCCCTGATGGTAAACGTAGCGACTGTTTTTTGTTCCGGTTCCGGAACCGGGGAGAAACTTATCTCAACTTTCTGGTCTGCTGTAATCTCCGAGAGGCGATATACATGCGAGGCTGTCAAGGTCATCGCTTGCCCATTGATTTTAAGTTCGCTAACCTCATAGCCCTGATTGGGGACGAGAGAAAAATCGAGACTGTTGTAAGCGCTAATATTAAACTGGCTATCCTCTCCTGTACGCTCATCGGGCGAGTCAATTATCGGCTGAAAAAGCCCCCCTTCTGAAACAACGAACCGGACATCAAAACAGCCATCAAACAGATGAATCCCGGCAGATGAAACTACGCTCTCATGCACCCCGGGCAACTGCTTGTAGACTTTCCCCTGACTATCACCACTCTGGCATTTGCCGTTACTGGTTCGGGATATCTCTCCGGAGAAGCCGCTTTGTCTTAACTGTGCCACCGCATCCTCGAAAAGCAGATCTTTGACCTCAGGAATCACGAAAAGACTTGTTTCTTCCCCAGCATCAAGCGTCTGAGCGACGCTTGATGAGGTCGATGAGGAACGATCCGAGCATGCTGAAACGACGAAGATCAGGCCTAAACCACACAGGAAAAAAATCGTTGATACGGCTCGATCGAGAAAATATCTTTCAAGCCAACGGTTTTCAAAAAACATACGCGACATTGCCAAAAAATTCGGCAATGAATAATACCAATTAATTTAAATTATTCGAATAATTTTATAAGTATATGTTTTTATGTTTTATTTTTTAAAAATATATCTTTAAATTTTACGAGATCGAGAAAATAACGGCAAATTTCCTGATCGCCCCAAAACAACACCGGCACCTTGTCGTCAAATTTTTCGGCCCAATCCGGGTCTTGGTCGACATCTCTCACCTCTAAAGCGAACGGATGGTCATTTTGAAGCGAGCTTAAATGGGTCTGCATGTCTTCGCAGAGGTGGCAGCCCACTCGGGTATACAAGATAAATGTAATCACGGATTCCTCCTTTCAACCCCTAACATTTAATCACGTAAACGATTACTCTAAGATTTTGTAGTCGAAGAATATATTTATGCCACTGACATTATGGCTGTCGATGACGCTGATCTGTATCTTCGGCGCCATTTCACCAGGACCGAGTCTGGCCGTCGTTGTGCAAAATACCCTTTCGGGCGGTCGGCTGGATGGCGTAATCACTGGCATCAGTCATGGCTTCGGAATCGTGATCTGGGCTGGACTCACCGCAGCCGGTATCGGGCTTTTAATCCAACAAACGCCAGCCCTATTTGATGCCCTGCGTTTTGGTGGCGCGGCACTTCTGATTTATTTCGGCGTTCGCAGTCTGCGAAGTGAGGCCGGCATGAAAGATGTGCTGAATACGGATCAAAGTCTCCCTAAAACTTCACCTGCTCGAGACGGGTTTCTCATCGCCATCGCGAATCCAAAGATTGCGCTGTTTTTTCTCGCGTTATTTAGTCAATTCGTTCGATCTGAAGCAGGTATGGCCGAAAAATTTATCATGGCGCTTACTGCAGGTGTAGTTGATGCGCTTTGGTACATCATTGTCGCGCTTGTCTTGTCCCATTCGATGGTTATCAATCGTCTTCGGGCTAAAGCCCGTCTGCTCGACCGTCTTTTTGGCGTCATCCTGATCGGTCTTGCAGTTACAGTCATCGTTTAATCTAATCTCGAATTATTAATGGTGCGACGCAGAAATTTCAGATTGACGCCGTTTGATCAGATTCTTTTTATCGGCATCAAATAATAAATATTTTCGAGTAAACCCCTTTTTCAAGTTGACATTATTATTGTTGCGATGCACCATCTATCGCCTATCTGAGGCGACTCAAGGGTACCCTACCCAGCCTCAAATCGTCGGGAGGCGGCATGCAGATAAAAGACAAGGTCGGCATTGTAACGGGCGCGGCTAGCGGCATTGGCCGGGCCACTGCGTTTGAATTGATCACCCAAGGCGTAAAAGGCATCGCGCTCGTTGATATCAATGAGGAATCGTTAACAACACTGGCCCAGGAAATCAACATTGATGCCGGCAAAGAAGTCGCGATCGCCTGTGCAGGGGATGTTACCGACGAGACGTTTCGAGAAAGTGTTTTTGACTTGGTCACTGAGCGTTACGGCATTGCGCAAATTGTTGTCCCGGCAGCTGGTATTTTTCGTGATCGACTGGCCGTAAAAATTGATCAAGAAAGTAGCGTTGCAAACATATATCCAGTCGACGTATTTCGTCAGGTCTTAGAGGTAAACCTGATTCATCCGGTCTATTGGGCAATGGAGATGATTGCCCGAATCGCCGTCGATCGGAATCAGAGAGGGCTTAAAAAGTGGCGAGCCGAAGAAACTGTTCAGGGCACTATTATTTTTATTGGATCGGTTTCCTCACAGGGAAATCGAGGCCAGGTCTCTTACGCGAGCACAAAAGCAGGACTCGAAGGTGCAGCGTCAACACTGACTAAGGAAGCCATGTTTCATGGCGTACGAACGGGCGTGATTCATCCGGGTTTTGTAGATACACCCCTTCTCCAGGGCATGCCTGAGGGTTTTGTCGAAAAAAATATTCTGCCGGACACTCAGCTCGGACGCCTGATTCGACCTGAAGAAATTGCTGACGCAATCTGCTTCATGATTCGGAACTCCGCGGTCAGTGGACAACTCTGGGCAGATGCGGGATGGCATCCCAACGCCGCTTAAAGTCATGATCGCTTGAGAGTTACCGGCTACCGTCTTATGATTTGACGTTGTTTCATCCCGCGTGTCTCAAAAGAGTCATGCCTAACCGACCTTAAATCATGGCTTCCAATCTTCTCGATCCTCAATGGATTGGCAAAACGTTTGATGACTTTTTATTCAGACCGCAAAAAGGAATCACCTCGACGCGTGCTGGCATCCCGTTACGGTCAAGGCTCACTCAGCATATCGCGCTTGATCTCCCCATCGTTTCCTCGAATATGGACAGCGTTACTGGGGGAGACATGGCAGAGACCATGGCGCTCGAAGGCGGTCTTGGTGTTATTCATCGTGGCCAAAGCATTGAGCGCCAGTGTGAAACGCTCAGTCGCGTCAAACGAAGTCACAGTGCAGTCATTGAACAACCCCGAACGCTGCCAGTGGGGTCAACAATTGAAGAGGCTCGACTGTTTGCACGACGCCATAAGATAAACGGGATATTGATTGAAACAAAAGCCGGAAGTGGAATTCTGGCAGGTGTTCTGACTCGCCGGGATATTCCCTGGGATCGGTCTCGGGATAAGGAAAGTGTCGAAACGTTCATGACGCCCACTTCGAGATTGAAGACCGCGCCTCCGGATGTCGCAACCGAGGAAGCCGCAAAAATCATGTTTGAAGGCCGCATTGAAAGGTTGCCGCTGATAGATCAAGAGCATCGAATCTGTGGCCTCATTACCCGAAAAGACGTGCGCTTCCTTCGTGAGCGACCCTTTGCCAGTAAAGACGAAAAAGGTCGACTTTTGACTGGTGCGGCCGTCGGATGTGCCGGGGATTTCATGGAGCGCGCCACAGCGTTATTGTCTGCGGGTGCTGATTCTTTATTTGTCGACATTGCTCATGGGCATTCACAAATCATGCAAACCGGCATTGAAAAACTCAGGGCCGAATTTCCCGCTACGCCGCTTGTCTGCGGAAACATTGCGACTGCTGCAGGGGCACGCTTTATGGCGGATATCGGCGCCAATGCCGTAAAAGTAGGTGTGGGTCCGGGGCGAGGCTGTCGAACCCGCTTGGAAACTGCGGCCGGCGTTCCCCAACTGCAAGCGATTCGCGAAGCGTGGTGTGAAGTAGGGGGTGAAATCTCGATCATGGCGGATGGCGGAGTCCGTTACGACAAAGATATTTTCCTCGCGCTTGCCTGTGGCGCCGACACCGTGATGCTGGGAAGTGCTCTATCGGGCACAGACGAGGCGCCCGGGCGAGTAATCGAAGATCCTGCCTCCCATACCAAGAAAAAAATCTACAGGGGAATGACCTCTCCCGAAGCCGTAATGGAGTCGCTGTATGACTCCGAGGATTCAGATGCGATTGATGAAGCACTCGCCACCCCGCCGGAAGGTCAGGAAATTCAGGTGCCCTACCGGGGTAGCGTTGTTGATATTCTGCACCGCATTCGAGGTCACCTGCGTTCAGCCGTCAGTTATGCGGGCTGTACATCGCTTGAGGACGCACGCAATGCGATTCTTGATAACCCGCTGGAGTTTCTTGTGCCCCTCTCCGAATCCGCTCGGCGAGAATCGTATGAACGCTAGAAATACCAGCCGGGGCGCGAGCACATTTCCACGTCAAAACAAGTAGATCCGCTTAAGAAATCCCTTATCCGTCGTTAGCAAGACCAGAGAAAATAGCATTCAGCCCACGCTCCAGGTCTGGAAAGCGCGGCACCACACCAAGATGCTCCTTCATCAGCGTGTTATCGATTCTTTTGGATTCTGCCAGATAAGACTGCATCTCTTTACTGAGTTGTGCCGAAGCTTCTTGGGTGGTCAGAATCGGGGGGCGAGGTAATCCTGCGGCATCAGCCACTTTGAAGAAAAAATCAGTCATTGTGGATGGATGACCATCACTTATATTGTAAGCCGGCGCCGGCGCTTTAATCCGAGCCGCCGACATACAAGCAGTAATTAAATCTTCCACGTGTACACGGTTACTCCAGGGACACAGCTCAGGTGCCAGAACCGGCCGGGCGTTTTTAATTCGATCAAGCGGAAGTTTGCCGAAACCATATATGCCCGGCACCCTTAAGACCACTAAAGTAACGGCGTGAAAATCGCACCAGCTCCGAGCAAAATCTTCTGCATCAACTCGTCTCGTCGCCCGACCCGTCTGAGGTCTACGAGGACGGGTCTCCGTTACCCAATCCCCCTGACAATCGCCGTAAACACCCGTCGTATTAATGAGCACAATTCGCTTGGGGATCTGTCCCATCTGGGCGGCAAGCTCAAGGCATCTTCGTAACCGCCGATCCTGCATACCCTCAGGCTGTGGAGGCACAAACCAATAAAGCACCTTATCGGACAACGAGAATTCAAGGGCAGAGATTTCCTCAAGATCGAGTGCTATCGACTGAATACCCTCACGAATTAATTGTTCGGCACTAGAGGGGCTGCGAACAACCGCAAAAACACGTCCGCTTAAATCTCGCTCACGCCGCGCGACCTGACGTCCCACATAACCACAACCCGCAAATACGCTATCCATTTGACTAACGATTCGCGGTCAGCGTACCCGATGTGGCAAGCGTCGCCACCGTCAAACCCGCACGCTTACACTTGATCGAGCCACTGACGTTACCCTGCATGGCAGGTGGACTAATCACACCTTGAATACGAGCCGCTTTCGTAGCAAGAGAGCAACCCGCGTTGTTTAAATTAGAAATATTTTCTGCGCTAATTAATGAGCTAAGATCGTTAATGGAGGCCTGAACGCCCCAATTTCCACTGTTATCGACGACGCCTGTCATGGTCACATTTCGCACGTTGAGGAATACCAAGCCATCTGCTGTCACCTCGATTAGCGCGGTTTCTATTCGCTGATCAGTCGAAGATCCTATCCCCACCACATCGGCCGTAGACGTTAACGAAATCGTGCCAATGTAACTTCCAGAGTATGCGGCTGTTGCGTCCCCGCGCGACACGGTCAGATCGATCCCGCTAGTCGACGAACTGGCGCAAGCGGCCATCAACCAGGTGATGCCAAGATAAAACAAGGTGCTGAAACGTTTCATTTCTCTAACTCTCGAACTTTTGATAATGCTGAAGCCACCAAGCCTGATGGAACCGCGATCATACTCAACCCCACTATAAACACAAAAAAGGTAAACACCTTCCCGCCGGTCGTAATGGGGACAACATCCCCATAGCCAACCGTTGTCAACGTTACAGTCGCCCACCAAATGCCATCAAATACGGAAACAAAAACCTCGGGCTGTGCTTCATGCTCAAAGTGGTAGATACCCACCGCACTCAGATAAATAAGTGCGAGAGAAAACAGGCCAAAAACCAGAATTTCTTCCTTCACCAGTTTAAATGCGAGCTGGAAACGTCTTGCGGCCTTACTGAACCGAAAAATTTTGAGGAGAATCGCAAGTCGCGCGAGTCTGAATATTCTGAGCGATCGAAGATCCAGTCCCAGCGCTAAATAAAACGGCAGAACAGCCGCCAAATCAATCAGGCCATAAAAACTGAAGACGAAAGACAGTTTTTTCTGACTTAAATAAAGACGCAGAAGATACTCAGCCGTAAACACCCCAATAATGACGGCTTCAGATATTGCCAACAGACGTATCGTAGTTGATGACAGGCCAGGAAGCGTCTCGATTGCAAAGCTCACGGCGGACACCACAATCAATATCTGAATGGTCAGATCAAATACTTTGCCCATTCGGGTATCCGTCTCTTCTACGATCTGTTTTAGCGACGTCATATCAAACACCTGGCTAAAAAAGGGTTGCTGTCCTGTTTTGAAACATAAAGGATGGTTTCGTCGCTCATTTTACTCAGATCTAAAAAGTTAAAACATCTGGAGTCGCGGCGAGCCAGTACTCGCCAAGACAACTCTCGTTTCGTTCTGCTTTTTCGACTGCTATTATCGGTCTATTCTTATTGCGTTAACGACCCACACGGTGGCGGGCAAATCTGCCACACATCACCAGAACAGGAGCTTCTATGGACAACGACACGAGAATCCGACTCGAAGCAGCTGCTTTCCGCGGATTGGTTGAGCATCTGCAACGAAGGACAGATGTGCAGAATATCGATCTGATGAATCTGGCAGGATTTTGCCGCAACTGCTTGTCAAAATGGTACCTCGCCGCTGCAAAATCTGAAGGGATCGAGATGGACTACGATGAGGCTCGTTCCATTGTTTATGGCATGACCTATGACCAATGGAAAAATGATCATCAACAATCGGCAACTGAAGAGCAAAAATTAGCTTTTGAAGAAACAAAGCCGCTTCACGCGGAGATTAGCGGTCACAACTGAGGTGAACCATGTCAACTCTTGAAATCCATCAATTTCCCTGCCTCGATGATAACTATGGCTACCTCATACACGATCCCGCAAGCGGACTCACGGCAACGATCGATACGCCAGAAGTTGATGCAATCAATGCAGCATTAGTGGAGAAAAACTGGTCTCTCGATTTTATTTTTAACACACACCATCATCACGATCATGCGGGTGGCAATCTGGAACTTAAAGCCCAGACCCAGTGCGAAATCATCGGGCCCGCCGCAGACATTGATCGGATTCCAGGTATCGATCGAGCGGTCAGTGAGGGTGACACGGTCATGCTGGGCAGTTGGGCCTTTCAGGTCCACGACACGCCTGGCCATACTCGTGGGCATATTGTGTTTCACTGCGCCGAAGCGGCTGTCGGGTTTGTGGGTGACACGCTTTTCGCGCTCGGCTGCGGAAGGCTCTTCGAAGGCACTCCAGAGCAAATGTGGCACTCGCTGCAAAAACTTCTATCATGGCCAGATCAAACCCTGATTTATTGTGCTCACGAGTACACTGAAGCAAATGCCCGGTTTGCGCTCTCCGTAGAACCTGAAAACGCCGATCTGGTATCCCGAGCAAACGAGATTCGGATCGCAAGAGCGCAAGGCGTTCCCACAGTCCCAACATCCATGGCGCTCGAAAAAAAAACCAACCCCTTTTTGCGCCCTCATAGCAGCAACCTGCAGGAAACAATAGACCTCGTTGGACAAAGCGATGTTGAAGTATTTGCGCGAACCCGTGAGCTCAAGGACAATTTCTAAGTCCAGTGACACAAACGCCGTATTTGCGGATGTCGAGATAACATGCCCAATCAACTACCTCCCTCCGAACGAACAAGAATTCGAAGACTGAAAGAACTTGCGCATTACGATGAAGACGTCACCCATGCGATTCTCGATGAAGCAAAGGTTTGTCACGTGGGCTTTGTGGATGACAACCAACCGTTTGTTATTCCAACCGCTATTGCCCGAATCAATTCGCACGTTTACATACATGGAAGTCGCGTCAGTCGCATGTTAAAACTGCTGGCACAGGGTCATCCCGCCTGCATCACCGTCACGTTGCTCGACGGCATTGTAGTCGCCCGCTCTGCCTTTAGCTCCTCGATGAATTACCGGTCTGTCGTGATCCTGGGTCAGGCTGAAAAAGTATCCGGTCAGGAGAAAATTAAATCGCTTGATGCCTTTACTGAACATTTGATTCCAGGACGGACCGCTGATGTTCGACCGTCTCGACCCAAGGAAATCGCCGCAACCACCGTGTTGCGCTTCTCGTTATCCGAGTCTTCGGTCAAGATCAGTGAAGGGCCGCCTGTTGATGAAAAAGCCGACTACGAAAGTAGTGTCTGGGCGGGCGTCATCCCGCTGCAGCTGGTCAGCGACACACCCCAGCCTGATCCAAAGCTCAAAAAGGGTATAAAGCTGCCCCGTTATCTTGCCCATCATCGACCTGCGCGTTGAGAAAATTCATACGCCATCGCTCTTGACTCGCTAATCTGCCCTATGAAAAGTCCTGCTCGAATTGCAATCGATATTGGCGGCACCTTCACCGATGCGGTGCTTCAAATCGGGGCATCACGATATACCTCCAAGGTATTAACAACCGCGAGCGATCCTGCAGAGGGATTTATGCAGGGGATTGAAGATTTACTTCAGCAAGCTGCGATCCTGCCAAGTGAGATTTCTCTGATTACCCATGGCACCACGCTTGCGACTAACGCGCTCATTGAGCGGCGTGGCGCAAAAACAGCATTGATCGTCACGGAAGGACATCGTGACTCCCTTGAGATCGGATACGAAAACCGTTTTGATCAATATAATTTTGACGCGGATCGAAAGCCACCGCTGGTCACCCGGGCACATCGGTGGACGGTCCCAGAGCGTATCGATTATCGAGGCCAGATACTCACTGAACTTGATGAGTCTTCAGTCACGCAACTCCTCGACCAAATTCACTCACAGTCTGTCGAAAGTGTAGCAGTCGGGCTCTTGCATGCTTATGCCAATCCCGCTCATGAGCAGCGAATTCGGGAGATGATCAAAGATGAGTTCCCTGACATCGCGATTTCTCTTTCAAGCGAAGTGTGTCCGGAGATTCGGGAATATGAACGACAGAGTACAACCTGTGCGAACGCTTATGTTCAGCCGCTTATCGCGGGCTATCTTTTAAAAGTAAGAGAGCGACTCCAAAGCGCTGGATTCACATGTGCCTGCTTACTCATGACATCCGGCGGTCATCAGGTCACCATCGAGACGGCTGCCAGCTTTCCCGTCCGTTTGGTTGAATCAGGGCCCGCAGGTGGTGCAATTCTCGCCGCTCACATCGCGAAGGCCCTTGGCGAGCCATCAGTGGTGTCTTTTGATATGGGGGGCACAACTGCCAAAATATGTCTCATTGATAACTTTGAACTGCCGCTCTCGAGAACATTTGAAGTCGACCGCGCCCATCGCTTTATGAAAGGAAGCGGAATGCCGATCAAGATTCCGGTTGTCGACATGGTTGAAATTGGGGCAGGCGGCGGTTCATTGGCCAAAGTCGACGAGCTGGGGCGAATTCATGTTGGTCCCGAGAGTGCCGGATCAGAGCCTGGTCCTGCATGCTACGGCAGCGGCGGCAAAGATGCTGCGGTCACCGATGCGAATCTGGTGCTTAAACGACTCGATCCGGAAAAATTTGCCGGTGGCAGCATGATGCTCGATCCTGAGTCCGCTATCGGAGTCGTGAAAAAAGCCGTCGGCGATCCCCTGGGCGTCACCACAACAGAAGCGGCTCAGGCGATCATTGAAATTGTCGACGAGAATATGGCAAGCGCCGCTCGAGTCCATGCGGTAGAAAAAGGTGTCGACGTAAAAGAAAGAACCCTGATTGCTTTTGGGGGTGGCGCACCCCTTCATGCAATGTCGGTCGCCCGAAAACTTGGCATCTCAAGGGTCGTTGTCCCAAAAGATGCGGGCGTGGGTTCAGCAGTTGGGTTTCTGCTCGCCCCGATTGCTTTCGAGGTGGTTCGCAGTCGTTTTACGACGCTTGCTAATCTTGATATCCATGCAATCAACTCCCTTTTTGAGGATATGGAGAAAGAGGCGATCTCAACGGTTCGTTTGGGCTCAGAAGAAGGCGCGCTTTGTGTTCGACGTCACGCATATATTCGCTATGCAGGGCAAGGACACGAGATAAAAGTCGAACTTCCTCATTGGCCTCTCAAAAAACAAGATCGAGATTCAATTCAAAACGCGTTCATGCACGCGTATGAAAGTCAGTATGGCAGGGGCATTCCCGGGGTGCCGCTAGAAATATTGACCTGGTCTCTTACAGCATCAACCGAGCCTGATGAACACTTTCGATCTGATGTCGGCATTTCGACAGACGCGGAGCTTGCGTCAGAAGAACGATCTGAGGTCCGTATGCCGGACAGGGTCAAAAGTGAGAGCTGTCCCGTGATCGAGCGACATGCGATATCACTCAATACTGAAGTAAAAGGGCCTGCGATTATTACCGAGAATCAAACAACGCTCATTCTTCCGCAGGGATGGACACTTCGAGCCAATCAATTTGGTGATTTACGCTCAACTGAAATTTCAGGGTGCGCGACAAACGAATCGACGCCAAAAACAAACCTAACGCCGATAAAAAAACAGGTGATATGGGATCGTTTAATCAGCATTGTCGAAGAACAAGCCCAAGCGCTTATTCGAACCGCCTTCTCTACAACGGTTCGAGAGGCCGGGGATCTGTCCGCAGGCATTTTTGACCTTAGCGGAAAAATGCTGGCGCAAGCTGTCACCGGAACCCCGGGGCACGTCAATGCAATGGCGACCTCAGTCGGCTATTTTCTGGAGACGCTTTCGCTTGAGAAAATGCGCCCCGGTGATGTCTACCTCACCAATGATCCATGGAAAGGCACGGGACACCTATTTGATTTCACGGTCGTGACACCTGCATTTATCGATGAAAATCTGGTGGGCCTACTCGCGTCAACGGTTCACGTCGTTGACATTGGAGGACGCGGTTTTGGCCCCGACGCCGGGCAGATCTATGAGGAGGGGCTATGCATTCCCATCCTCCCTCTGTTTGAAGAAGGCAAAGCTTCAGAGGCAATCATGTCTATCGTAAGAGCCAACGTACGGGAACCTGATCAGGTCATTGGCGATTTATATTCGCTTACGGTCGGAAACGCCGTCGGATGCGCTCGCCTGATCGAAATGATGAGTGGCTTTTCACTTTCGGATCTAGACGAGATAGGCGAACACATTGTTGCTAAATCACGAAAAGCCGTCTTGGATGAGATTGCAGAACTTCCCCATGGCATTTGGGAAAACGAAATGACAGTCGACGGCTATGGAGAACCCGTTATCCTGAAGGCGACACTTGAAATCAGCGAGTCAGGTGTCGACGTCGACTTTACAGGTACATCTGCAGTCTCCCCTTTCGGCATCAACGTCCCGTTAAGCTATTCCCAGGCTTATGCTTCTTTTGGTGTCCGCTGTGTCATTGGATCAACGGTGCCAAACAATGCCGGATCACTGGACACAATTCGGGTTAGCGCGCCAATGGGATGCATATTAAATGCACCGCGACCTCACGCGGTTGCGGTTCGACACGTGATAGGGCAAATGCTGCCTGACGTGGTTCTGGGCTGTCTTGAACAAGCTCTGCCCGGACGGGCTCCGGCGGAGGGAAGTTCAAGCCTTTGGAATCCCATGATGACCGGCGGACCGGGTCTTCTCGATGGTGCCGATTATGGTGAGGCAACACCTTTTTCAGTCACGATTTTTCACTCCGGGGGCGCAGGGGCGAGGCCGTGGCGAGACGGCTTGTCCGCTACCGCTTTCCCATCAGGCGTAAAAAACACGCCAGTCGAAATCACCGAATCCATTGCGCCTGTTATCTTTCATCGAAAAGAATTCCGACCGGGATCTGGCGGTCAGGGTCGCTTTTCTGGCGGTCATGGCCAGATTATCGAGTTATCCCACGCCCAAGGCGCGCCATTTGCGATCTTCGCCCTTTTTGACCGAGTCGATTATCCCGCTCGTGGAAGAAATGGCGGGCAAGACGGTGCGCCTGGAATTGTCCGGCTGGTTGATGGACCAACCCTGAGTACGAAAGGCAAACAAATTATCCCGGCTGGCGCGCGACTGCTGATGGCGTTACCCGGCGGGGGAGGCTATGGCGAACCTTCTGCGCGAGATCCGCAAGCCCAAGCACAAGATCTTCAAAATCAAATGATTTGAAGGCTCTCATCCTATCTGGATCAAAGGTCGTTCTCGTTTGAACGGTACCGCGTCAGGATCAGGCAAGTTGTCAATTTCTCTCGCAACTCGATGTCCATCATAAACGGCAGCAGCAATAGTTGATGGTGCCATACAGTCTCCGATCCGTTTTAGACGAAAAGGCAGGGCGTCAAGATGCTCCTCTTCTTCACCTGCAAGCGAAAAATAAATTGAACTGTTTGGTATTCGAATAGTGACCAACACGACCGCCTGCGCCTGCAGCTCGAACGCTCGGTCAGTGGTATTGTGACTGAAATTTAGCGTCTCGCCGTCTATGCTGGACAACGTGTGTTTTTCGACAATCCGAACACCCTTCTCGCTCAGGGTTTTCTCGATTCGATGCTGCTCCATCGTGTTGGCCGTCCAGCAGGATACCTCTGGACCGGGCGTAACCAACGTGACGGTCAAACCCCGATCTGCCAACATGCCAGCCAAAATACCGCCCATGTAATAGTGGTCATCATCATAGACAACCACTGATCCCTTTTCCGGTCCGCGACCTGCAATCAAATGATCTGGCGTCCAACAGTGAGGATGATCCTTAACACCGGGCACTGACGACAGTGTATAACGACCGAGTCCATCGTCTCGCCAGTGAGCGCCCGTCGCGATAAGCACTTCGTCGGCATCGAACTCACGAATATCATCCGCAGTCATCTCGCTGCCTGGAAAAAAGCCCACGTTGTTCATTTTTGCGATCTGGCCTAACCGGTAATCGCTCACCCTTTTATAACTTGAAAGACCCGGTAACGTGGCCTCACGTTCAGCACGACCGCCACCGTCGGATTGATCGGCCAAAGCGACCTCATAACCTCGACGACCCAAACTCATTGCGGCTTCAAGACCCGCAGGGCCCGCTCCGACAATCAGGATTTTCTCACTCTCGCCGCGAGTCTCAATTATCTCGGGATGCCAGCCCCGCCGCCATTCCTCACCCATCGTTGGATTCTGTGTGCAGCGAATGGGTGATTGCGTCCAATCGCCACTTACACAAATATTGCAGCCAATACACTCGCGAATATCATCAATCCGCCCTTCTTCTATCTTTTTTGGCAAAAACGGATCGGCGATTGAAGGTCGAGCAGCACCAATCATGTCTAAAACACCGCGTTTCACCTGAGACACCATTTCATCAGGCGATGTAAATCGGCCAACACCCACAACGGGCTTCGTGGTCAATTGCTTAACAAAAGACACGTAGGCTTCCTGCCCCCCTTCTTCCCCAAAACGGGCGGTAACCGAATCATTAGCCCAATCGCTTACATTGACATCCCATAAATCCGGAAGCTCTGCCAGTATTTCGACCACTTCACGACCTTCTCCATCGCTCGTAATGCCATCAGCCCCGATAAGTTCATCCACTGCAAACCGAATCGCAACGCCACACTGATCACCCACGGCATCTTTCGTGTCTTCAAGCAATTCGCGCGTAAGACGTACTCGATTCTCAAGCGATCCACCGTACTCATCAGTACGACGATTGTGTCTTCGGCTGATAAAGTGCATGGGTAGCGACAAGTCATGTCCAGCATAGACATAAACAATATCG
>Ga0209631_10003642_pt1 | contig 17577 bp, 23 predicted proteins | sample COG_08_FD_184752 | JGI IMG/M metagenome (GOLD analysis project Ga0209631, IMG submission 184752) | Pelagic Microbial community sample from North Sea - COGITO 998_met_08 (SPAdes) (version 2) | ecosystem: Environmental > Aquatic > Marine > Neritic zone/Coastal water | place: Helgoland, sampling...
TCTTTCGGGTGGTCCTGCTCGATCTCGGACGATGGAACGCGCGCGACCGTCGGGGCGCCATACGACGACGAGACGGGCGGATCTTTATCGGGTTCTGCCTATGTATTCACCCGGTCAGGTACGAGCTGGGCACAGGAAAGCAAATTAGTCCCATCGGACAGCGCAGCGAATGCGCTATTCGGTCGGTCCTGCTCGATATCGGGCGATGGAATGCGCGCGATCGTCGGGGCGGCAAACGACGCCGAGACGGGCGGATCTAATTCGGGCGCTGCCTATGTATTCACCCGGTCAGGTACGAGCTGGGCGCAGGAAATCAAATTAGTCCCATCGGACAGCGAAGCGGGTGCGTATTTCGGGTGGTCCTGCTCGATATCGGACGATGGAACGCGCGCGATCGTCGGGGCGTACCTCGATGACGCGACGGGTGAAGTTAATTCGGGTTCTGCCTATGTATTCACCCGGTCAGGCACGAGCTGGGCGCAGGAAAGCAAATTAGTGCCATCGGACAGCGAAGCGAATGCGCAATTCGGTCAGTCCTGTTCGATCTCCAGCGATGGATCGCGCGCGATCGTCGGGGCGTACGCTGACAACGAGACGGGCGGATCTTTATCGGGTGCTGCCTACCTTTTCCAACGGACGTACACTGGGTGGTTCGACTATAGTGAGGTCGGCCTTAGTGGGGGGGTCGTGACGTATAGTGAGGGGTATATATACCATACGTTCACGTCAGACGGGACGGTATATGTAACAACCCCCGGTACCGTCGATATACTCGTGGTCGGAGGCGGGGGTGGTGGTGGCTCAGACCACGGTGGAGGTGGTGGTGCGGGTCAAGTTTTGGTCGGTTCAGCAGTGTTCACGGATGGATCGTATATTGTGACCATCGGACCCGGTGGACTGGGTGCTCCAAAATATGGATACGGGCAAGATGGAGGATCAACGAGCCTTGGTCCATACTCTGCAATCGGTGGTGGTGGTGGGGCACCCTATAACGGCCCCGATGGTCGAAGTGGTGCCTCTGGAGGCGGAGCTGGTGGGCTTGCAACGGGGACAGGTGGAGCGGCGCAGAGTGTGTCAACGGGGTACGCTGGTGGATCGACGGTTGTTTCGAATTATTCGGCTGCTGGTGGGGGTGGTGCCGGTGGTGTAGGAAGCGCGCCGACAGGTTCTGGTACTTCGAGTGCTGGTGGGGTCGGTGGACTTGCTGTCAATGTATTCGGAAACTTTTACGGTGGTGGTGGTGGAGGAGCATCTTCTACTGGGGCAGGTGGTGCAGGTGGTGGTGGCGGGGCGGGAGCAGGTGGAACCGTTCATACGACGGATGGGTACGACGCGAGTCCGAACACCGGGTCAGGTGGTGGTGGTGGCGGAGGAAATAACAACACTGATGGACGATCAGGAGGTCAGGGAGGAAGTGGACTGGTGATTGTTCGGTACATGCCATGGTGATCGTCAGGTACCTCGCCGACCTTTTTTCTTGCTGTAAACTACACCACCGCCCATCAACATACCAAATGTCGAGTAACGCTGCGAAAAACTTGAAACATCGTCTGAATCGTCAAGCGAACCAGACGACCGGTGAAATTCGAATGCTTATCCAACGACTCGCCGAACTGAAATCCCAAGCCGGTGTAATCAAACAGCGCCTGTCGCGTCTGACCAAAAAACACGCAGTGGAAAAGCGCAAAGTGGCGCAAATGGACCGAGTTCTCCGTCGTCAGAATGCAAAGAAGCGTCGTCAGAACACAGTGAACGCGCTGAAACGTCAGCGAATCGGTACCGATATTGCAAACCTTGTCAATGCGTCGAAACGCCAGCGGAGATAATATTGTATACAGTAAAGACGATGTCGAAGACAAAGAAAAAGCTATCGGAGCGCGTGCGTGATGCGTACAATACATCGTTCCGCGCGACGATCGACGACACGAGCGACGACGTTTCCAATGCGCGAAAGACCCTGCGCAAACTCAAGAACGAATTGAAGGAAAAGCGAGACGATGTGAACGAAATTTTCTCAGCTGCTCGGGTCGTACACCACCCGATCGAAAAGAGATCCTATATTGTCCTTTCAAATATCGCAGCCGACTATGGAATTGTCGTCAAAGAACTCGACCGAATCCGAAAACGGCGCACATCGACGACCTCAACGGGATCGAAACCCGCGTTCCCGAAGCCATTGTCTCTCACGTTTCCAGCAGCCGCGAGAATTCTGAAGAAACATAAAGTGATTCGGAAAGTTTCGGACGTCACGAAAAAGGGAGATGCCGAGAGTGGATTCTTGCTCTCGAAACTGTGATGAGAAAAATATTGCCCCGTAGTACCAGAATAGTTGGCAGTCGACCACTAACAGACGACAGACAATGATGACACCATGCGATAGCGAACGCGATCACATTTCTAACGGTGTGATCAATCATAGAATGTTCAACCCGGTCCCGTCGAAAGAGCGGTGCAGCGCCAAACCGAATTGCTTCAACTTGGTCGAGCCGATCCCAGTCGATGCTTACGCAAAGGTCGCGCCAGTGACGCAAGAAGCCGCCACAAGGAAACGTTTGCCGAATACCGAACTATTCGGGGGCGCATTCCGCGGACAAGACGGCGGTGACGGATTGTTCTCCAACCCGGACACGTGGAGCGCGATTTGGGCGCCACCGACCGATCTGAAAGGATGCGATAAACACTTGAGCGAGATCAACTTCAATCGATTTGATCACATCGACGCGCCAATGGCGTGGGAGGGAAGCTGGTTTGGGGGAATCGATTCCCGTCAAGGCGAGCAACGCTTCAGCAAATGCGATAACTAGGTACTTTTTTTCCCGCCAGCAAAGCATGCTGGTGAGAACATTGGATACGGTGAATTTCAAACAGTACAGCCAATTTTAAATGGTACAGCCAACAAGGTCGATCAGAAGGAGAACGTCGTCATCGCGTTGGGCGATGCAGACTTGCGAGGGAATATGCGGGGGCTCCCTCCCGTCATGAGCACGACATGGGTGAAGCACTTGTTGCGGTGCACCGAGGTCGTGATGGTTAACGAGTTTCGAACTTCCAAACTCTGCTGCGGATGTCATGATGTGATGCACCAGCAGAAGAACTGCTTCAGGGTGAAGCACTGTCTCAACAGTGACTGCAGCCGAGGCTTCTGGAATCGCGATGTCAACGCCGCCATCAATATCCTGAACCTGTTCCTGTGGGCCACCTACGGGAACGGCAACTGTTCGGCCTCGAGCAATAGCAGGCCGGGGGTGTTCAGGAGAGAGAAGGGGTGTGACGAGTGATTCCAGGAGCTTTTGCGAATTTGCCGCTGGTTCGGGTGAAGGGGAGTGTCGGGGTGTAGATGCCAGGGTTCTAGATACAGAAGAGGTCAAATAACCCGGTTTCGGGAGGTCGTGTCCGGACAATTTTGGTTATTTTCTTGCCTTTACTGTAGAATGAGTACAATGAGTACAAGGTCACCAGCTCAAGACCGTGCGCTCGAGACGATAACGGTCTACGTCTCGACCGTACTAACCGAGCTTCGACGCGATCAACCCGATGTTGTCACGTGGTTGCGAATTCAGAAACGATGGGACGGGACGATCCGGCTCGGTCACCAACATCTCGTCCCAGAATACGACGCGTCGACAGGAACCGCGTCGATCGGTCTGGATTCGAATGGTTCGGTCGATCGACTCGATCGCGCGACATTGAGGATCATGAACGAATTGATCGTGAACACGGCAACGCGTCCGAATTGCTCGACGCTCACGAGGGACGCCATACACGCAGCGAAACGAGTTGGTCTTGTCGCTGATTTGACATGCGTCGATATCGAAAACTTCGGCTTGGTCGGTGACGATCTGTTTGATCGAATGGGATGTGACGACGAAAATCATGACCGACGGCCCGAATTTGAAGAACTGCTCGGTCGAGACGCCGACGACGCTGTCGCCATGATTCGAGCCGTGTTTCCCGGCGTACACGTCGTCGTTCGCAACTGGGATTTGATCAATGGACAGTCGACGTATGACGACTTCGCCGACGATGAGACGATGGTGATTACGATCGACCCGGTGACGAATAAAGTCGTCGCGCCGACACCGCGGTTCGCATCGACGCCGATACAGTACGGTGCGGAGGATTCGTGTTTTATGAAACCGGATGACGGACGATGTATCGGGGTCCCGCGTATCGCGCCAGGAACATGGTCAACCATGCTCGGAAAACCACTCCCAGACGTCGTGGCGACGATGAAGTGGGAATATCCACATGCGCTCATTGTCCCGACGCCCATTTCGTATCGAATCCCGCGAACACGTCGTCCAGACCGGATTCGAGTCATATTCGACCCGGCGACGTCGTTCGTCGTCCGCATCCTTATCGGTTGATCGGTAGTCATTCATTACAATTCGAGATCGTTCAGAATATCGGACATCGAGACCAGGACCGGGCACGTCCCGTTCTCGACGAGCATGCGCATGAGGGGTGCGTACACGCATACCATACCACCCCCCTGGATCAAGACGATGGTATTCCTGAATTGCTCGTTCCAAAACTCGTCGACACCGTCGTCGATGAGTTTGTTCAAAATTTTGATCGTTACGTTTTCACACGGGCGGTGTCTCGCGATCGCGTACGCGATTCTCGAGCAATACTGATGATCGTACTCGCATTGTGCCATTTTTATTCATTCTGAATGAAATCGAGATCGGACACGATTGGTTTGAAATCAATTGGTGATACCAACCATGTCCCCCAGAGGAGGCACGACAGCATGACGACAAAGATAACGACCGCTGGATACATTTGTTTTCAATATCGCAAGATAATCGACAGAATCAAAATACAGTATTCGTCATGAGCGAGAATGACCGCATATTGATCGGGCGATACAAAATGCCGTACACGGCCAAGCGGGGGTATCGCGAATTGCTCGAACGCGAACTCACCGCGTGGAACCAGAAATCGTATAAAACGATCGGCTCGGTCATCAATTCGTGCATGACGCAAAAAGTGACGTATCTTTCACCACCCGCACCCGATGTCTTCGAATCAGGAGGACAATTCTACGAACGCGTCGTCGTCGTCACTTCATCGGTGCCATATCGCGACATTGAAGTCCTCGCGCCCCGAGACCGAGTGACCGAGTACGTGAATATCGCAACACCCCCTCCTCCCGGAATGAAATATATAGAAACGTACGTCACCCGCGATGAGTCGCTTCACGAAGTGTACGCGCGCGGTGCCATGTTCGATACCGATACTTCGTTCCAATTCGGCGTATGCAAATGCTTTCATCCCGTTCCAATGGAGACGACGTCGTGTGCGTTCGTCGTCATGACGAACCCTCATTGGAGGGAACCCGGTCACGAGCGACCAGATTTTTCGATCGACACGGTTGCGATTTCATTTCCTGAAGAGTTGCGCGGGAACGACGATGCGATGATAGCGTACGTGAAGCCGAAGTTTGTCGAGCTCGCCACTGCAGCAGGGTATACCGTGCCCGATTTTTTCGAGTACGGTGCGCGGGTCTCGGACGAGAAGTACGTGACGTTCGTCGCCGTCGTCAAAAGGCAAATTCATCATATTCCTGCTGGGGAAAACTATATGCGAATCGATCAGTTTACCAACCCGTACAGCTGGGAATTGAATAAATATCGAACTAGATATTCTCTGGATATCAACTTTCGAATGTTCGCGCTGGGTAGCGAATCGTACGCACTCTGGACCAACGTAGAACTGGGGCTCGACGATGAAGATGTCATCAACATGGACGTCTTCGCGCGTCGCAGGAACGACTCGACACTGTTCGATTACGAAACCCCGGTACTGACCCGCGCGGATTTCTCGCCGTATGAGACTGCCTACGACGTACACAATTTCGAACTGCACATGAGACGATGCCTTTCGGAACTGCCCCGGGGAATACCGCCCTACCGCGTCGAACTAAATGGGATGTCGTCGTTGTCGCCAGAGGTGTATATGAAATACTACCTCGACAATATCGACGCTGAAGACACTATGTGCCCCGTTCCGTTCATCTCGTGTCCATCGACAACGCGTGATTTCAACGTCATGGATGCCGCATTGAAAATCGTCAACGACACCCCCGCGCTGTACGAATTCCAGAGGCAAACGGTCCGTCGAGTCATCCGTCAAGAGTTTAGCGGTGACGGTATCCTCGGATCACTGTCAAATCGTATAACCGGCGACGTTGGCGGCACCGGATTCTTTGCCGTCACGACATTTAGGCACGGCATTGAACTACGCATTTATAAGCGAATGACAGACTACGGCCGCGCACTGCTTTGTCATCGCGGTGGAATGATATTCGACGACCCGGGAATGGGGAAGACGCGCCAAGCGATCTATTTGGTCAAAGCGACGATGATGGCGGAGCGCGCGATACCCCCGCAGGGACGGTACAGTGCAAGAACTGGCGCGACCCTGATTATCGTCAAACCGAATGTCCTCAAGCAATGGGAGAGCGAAATCAAGACGGTCTGGCCCGACTGCCGTATTGCTGTTTGGCACGGTGCGAGGAAAAGGAAAATCGTTCATTCGTCGATGCGTAGCGAATACGATATCGTTCTGACGACGACGTCGATCGTATCGAAATCGAATGACGACGATCCGATCCGCGCCGCATGGTGCCGTGTCATTATCGACGAAGCTCACGACATGTCGTGGGCACTCGCCGGAATGCATGCACTGTCAGACCGCCGCTGGGTAATGACGGGGACGCCGCATGGGAACGGTATCGTTCGAATGATCAAATTCACCGTCGGGCGCGCCGTCATGGGGCTCGGATACGAACCATCAGACAACATGTTCAGAATGTTTGTCGTATCGCGTTTGGCAACCAGGAAAACGCTCGCCCGCCACGTCGAATTACCACATGTCGATATCACGAACGTACCGGTCAACATGTCCAGAGACGAACGTGAACTGCACGATGCGATCGTGACACGTGTCGAGAACCCGAACGCGTACACCAATGTGGCCCTGTTGCAGATCTACAACGCGGTGACGAACGCGATCAATTTCGGAACGACCGACCGAACTCTCGCAAATCCGTCTATACCGTCGCCGACTCGTTGGATTGCACCGTCACATCAGCCCGAAATGGTCGTTGATAATGAACTCAGCATCCCCGACGACGCGATGTGCCCAGTGTGCTTAGATACACCAGACGATCCATGCGTCACTGCGTGCAATCACTGGTTTTGTGCCGAATGTATCTCGATGTCGATCTCGCGCAATCCGAGATGTCCATTATGCCGATCGACGATTTCGGTGTCTACGACGCGTAAGCGCGGTCGTGATGAGTCGGACGACGAGACCGAACCAGGTGAGTCGATCGAGCCGGTCGAGTCGATCGAGCCGGTGGGGTACGTCGGGACGAAGGCGACCGAGATGCTGGCGTATATCGAGAATGCGCTCGAGACATCGAATCGAAGCGTCATCGTTTTCTTCACCACCCCCACGGCAGTCGATACATTCGCAACGCAATGCACCGAACGCGGGATCGAGAGTAAACGCATTCACGGACGCATTTCGCTCGTGCAACGGCATGACGCCTTCGACGCGTTCCAGCGTGGTGAGACTCGTGTACTCATCGCGACGATCAGAACGATGGCAGACGGGATCACGCTCACGCGTGCATCCGATATTCTGATCGCAACCCCAACAGGATCGAACGCACTGGATCAGCAAATCATTGGTCGAGCCAACCGAATCGGTCGTGACGTGACCGTTCCCCTTCGGGTCACGAGATTCACGTACGCCGACTCACTCGAGGCCAGATACCTAGACGAACAGCTGCATAGCCACACCGGACGCGCCAATCGCACACTCGCATCGATCTTTACTTGAATTCGAATCCAGTTACAATCATGTGCTTAGCTTTTTGTTTTTTTCAATAATCGTGTCCGTTTCAACACGTTATCGAGATTCGTTCGTCGCTTTGCCGGTGCGATGCGCGCGACGCGCTTCGTCACATCATCATCGATGAACCCGGGAAAAAACAGAAGTATTGTCTCTTCACTGAGCGGAAAGACCGGGCCCGTGTACGTATCGCACCCGCGTCCACCCTTTCGACAATAACATCGTTGGCAAATCCCGTTCCGGGTCACGCCGAAGTAAACCGTGGACGTCTGGTGCGCGCTGCCTTTATTGTGACAGTATCTCGAATCGGATTTCAAGTATACTGCGTTATCCGTGACAAACGCACCATTGAAACGCACATTTCTGTATACTGGCGGGAGCGCCGCGCGTACACCGGGAATCGCCGACGCGAACTGCTCGATCGATGCCGATGTGCCGATGGTCGTGTGTTTCGACTCATGGATTTCGATCATTTTATCCTCTCCGCCGACACACGGTGTCAGTGGTCGATCGAACGTTCGTATCGAGCATAGCGAGACGTACTCGCGCGCATCTTCTGGCGCGATGGATTCGTTGATATTGACAACCGCACCATCGGTCACGCGCCATGACGGCGTATACGGACGCGCTTCGTCTTTCCCCTTGGTCGCGTATACAGCGCGCAATCCGTTCGCCCTGAAGACCGAATCGTCGACGATATCGTCCATTGGGTTGAGTGGAACGACGAGCGGCGAAACGGTTTCGAGGTACTCGAGCAGCATCGAACGAACTCGCAACGAGATTGGTGCGTTGACGATGATATGTGGGAAGACGATATGGACACCGTACTTGACTGGCTTGACCGAACCATTCGACCCAGTAGAGTCGATCGATACATTCGGCATCTTGACATATTTGACCGGTGCCGTGCATGCGACGCATGTTGTATCAGTCCCTTGTAAAAAAAACCGAGCGACTGACGCTTGGATATGAATCGATAATTGCTCCAGTGCCGCCCGAATTTGATCGGGTGTCGATGTCGATGCGTCGTACGTTGCATCGATATCGAAAAACAATTTAAAATCACGTGTCTTCAATTCGACGAGCGAGACGTGTTCTCGCTTGACGACTGCCGATATGAAATACACGTTGAGAAACGCGGTCGCGGCCTCATCTGGAACGTGGAGTTTCCCTCCATCCAATAAGAAATGAGTCGGTACATCAGTTTTGCTCGCGAACCATCCTCTCGTTTTGCACGCGTTCCGAAACATTAAATTTTCATTGTGAGTCGGAAACGATCCGCCTCGATGAGAAACCAATTCGTGGGCGACTCGTCAAATCCGGGTTCTTCGCATTCGACGAACCGAGATGGATACGCGCAGCGCAACCGAACATCATCGTCGCCTCTCGGCGTGAACCGCGTACCCGAGTTTGTTTTCCCATTCGACTCGATCCACCACGTCGTCGAGTCGTCTGTGGATGTGAACACCTTGACGTGTCGCTCTCGATCATAATTCAAAACCGTCACCTCGTCGCCACAATTTCGTATCCGACCACTGCGAGACACGCGCCAGAGCTGCGGCGCCGTCCCGCTATATAATTCGATGATTGCGTTACCGTGACGCGACGCGAGGCAATGGAATTTGCCGGTGTTGGCGAACCAATCGTCACTGACGATGACGTACTCAAGACGCGCGTCTAGAAGCATGAACAATATCTTGCTCTATCCCAATATTATGATAAATTCCACACTCGAGACATCATCCGAACCGACCGTGACTGGAATCAGCGGCTTACCACCGACACTCGGCGACGACCCGTCCGTCGCAACGTCGTCCGAACCGACGCTCGCACCGACGCTCGAGTCAACGCTCGAACCGACACTCGAACCGACCCTCGCACCGACGGTCGCACCGACCATCGAACCGACCATGTTTTTTGCGCCTCAAGGCTTTGGAGAACATGTACTTGGCTTGTCGCAAGTCGAGATCGCTGTCATCCTCATCGCACTCGCCATTGCGATCGTAACCGCGAGCGTCGTCGTATCAATCTCACGCTAAATCAATGTTCGAAAACACCACGCGATACGTGGTGTTTTTTTTGTTCATGAGTGATCACTTGATTACTTGAACTGGTATTTGACAAGGGTCGATTTCGATTTCTTGTACATCGCCTTTCCATGGTCGTGCCTCGATTTCCAAACGTACTTGAATCCACCACCCGGGAGCGGGATACGAAGAACGTCCGCCCTTGTTTTTCCGGATTTGGTTTTGAAGATTTTACCAATCCACAAATCGTACTGCAAGTGTTTCCTCTGTTTACGAACTCCAGGTGCCATCGCGCGCCTCGGTTTCCTTGTCGGTGCACTGGTCTTTGGTGGCATGCTTGTTTCAACCGTATGGTTACATTTGTGCAATATTTTACTCGGACCCAGGGTCGTCCGTCGAGTAGAACTCAATGCAATCGTCGTCGACGATGAAGCCGGATAGATCCGACGCGTCCGAATCGTCCGACGCGTCCGATTCGGTATCCTGTGATCCGAGTGTGATACCGGACGTATCCGACGCGTCCGAATCGTCCGACGCGTCCGACGCATCCGACGCATCCGAATCATCCGAATCATCGGGATCGTACGATGGATCGAGATCACTCTCCTCGTCGGCCCACTCGACTTCGCCGTTCCCATTGTCAAGAGTATCCCCCCTCCTGGGTCTAGTGACACGGACCGGTCGTGAACTGATATCGGTATCTCGGTATTGCATGGTGGTATCCGGCCATATTTTAAAAAAATCCGATTCGCGCGCTCGGATTAGTCGAGCTCTTCGACGCGACACCGATCCCTGGCACGCTCGGTATTGCGCGCGTGCTCATTCAGTTCACGTGTCCACTCGATTGCGCAATACGTCAAGTACCCGACCGACGCGATCAAAACGAGCAACTCGATTCGATTCATTTTCTTTTACGACTGGTGTGTGACGTGGTGTTCGAATCCATTATCACGACTATACCCAATCCTGTATTTTGACGCTCGGTACAGTACCGAGACATCATCGAAACTCATTCGACTCCGAACCATCAGGAACAGGGTCGCGACGATACCGGCGGCGATGACCGTTCGTGATACTACACTGATGGGTCTCATGGTATTGTAAAACATTTTCTGAAATTTCCAGACTTACAGATATTATCGACGAATATACAGTCGGGTCGTCGCCGGTGAGGTCCAGCCGGGTACGTCCACCGCGTCAACTGGACGATAGGTAGTTCGATCCAGTAAACATCATTGCAAACTCGGGCGATTTTCCAAATGGTGACCCGCCCCCTGGAGGTGTCGACGCCTCGACCGGGAATGCGTCGATCGAGACGGGCTCGATCACCCTGATCCCGCTCAGAGTCTCGTCGAGTGCGCGATCGATCCACCCGAGCTCATGCGAAAACGTAAACTCACCTCGGTCGATTGCGACCCGGTGTTCCCGTTCCAGTCGTTTCGTTTGTGATGCGTGCGCGCACATGAGACTCATCTCGCGCTGCGCTATGTACGCATCGACCGCGGACGTTGCACGCATCCGCCCGCGCAAATGATCGATCAAATTGGTTTGTACACTCGATTTGAAATTCATGATTTTCGTTCAATTCGTTTTCCAGCCGTATCGATCGAGTGTGTTTTTTGGACTTTTTTTTTATATTGGCTCGTCGTACCTTAATTCGGTCTTCACAAACTCTTACACAAACTCACAATGTCCGGTGGTGGTCTGCTCCAGCTCGTTGCGTATGGTTCCCAGGGTACGTAAAACGTACCAGATCTCGATACCCAACCCTCTATCACCACCCGGTCTGACTCAACCCGCTCGCCACTCGTTTTTTTCCAGATGTCTACCTGACGGGAAACCCGTCCATTTCTTTCTTCAAGTCGCTGTACAAGCGGTACACCTCGTTCGCCATCGAGTCGATCGAGACCACGTTCTCCGGTTCCGTCGGGTTCGGAAAGCGCGTCACTGTCACCATTCCCAGGAATGGGGATTTGCTGCACCATCTGTTCCTCGAAATCACGATGACCAAGCACGCTTCCAACGCCTCGTTCCACCCGGCCGAGCAGTTCGTCAAGGAGGTCGAGCTCGAAATCGGAGGCCAGAGGGTGGACAAGCTCTACTCGGACTGGTTCAGGATCTTCTCTGAGCTGTACCACTCGGCCGACGAGAAGGCAGCGTACGCGAAGATGACGGAATTCGATGACAATGCCGGAGGTGGCGATGCCGGTGTCTCCAAGAGGTTCTACTTGCCAATCTGCTTCTTCTTCACCAGGTCCCCAGCCCTGGCCCTCCCCCTGGTCGCTCTCCAGTGTACGTCATACTGAAACTCGTTACTCCAACTCGTATACCATATACGCCAACGCTCACATATCTCCCGCTCGCCCATACCACAGATCACGAGGTCAGGCTGACTTTCACGTTCGAGACTGCCGCCATGATGTCGGCGAACGGTGTCGACACCACGGTCGACCCGACTGCCCAGCTCTTCGCTGACTACGTCTACCTCGACAGCAGCGAGCGCAAGCGGTTCAGTCAGAGCAGTCACGAGCTTCTCATCACCTGCCTGCAGCACACCGGAGCTGAGACTGTCGCTCCGGGAGCGTCTGCGAAGACGAATAACATTCGTCTCAACCTGAACCACCCAGTTCGCTCGCTTTCCTGGGTGCTCAAGGGCTCGCAGCACGGTGGATACACCGTCGGCCCGCGCGGAACGACCAACGACCGTTGGGCCCCGCTCGCGTCCGCCAAGCTTCAGTTGAACGGACACGACAGGTTCGATGAGCGCAAGGGCAGCTACTTCAACCAAGTGCAGCCTTTCCAGACGACCGGATGCGCCCCAGCCGCCGGAATCTACAACTACTCGTTTGCGCTTAAGCCTCAGGAGATTGTGCAGCCTTCCGGTTCTTGCAACTTCAGTCGCATCGATAACAGTACGCTTGTGCTGACGACCAAGGCTGGATCCGTCGCCACGACCGGCGATGCGCTCGCCAACGTCCTGGACGAGAACACCACCGTCGCCAACATTGACGGTAACCTCACGTCCGCCCTCATCTTCGCCGAGAGCTACAACGTGCTTCGCGTGCTCTCCGGTATGGGTGGACTGGCCTATAGCTCGTAAATTGAGAAAGTTTAGAAAATCCCGGTATATCTAGTGTAAAACAAAATACAATGTCGACCTTTTTTTTCCCACCAGCAAGACTGGTGAGAAGCTCAAGCACGCTGCTGCACGCCAACGACGCTGCCATATACAATCGCGTCGGCGTGAACGAACGGACCGTCGAGGATGTGCGAAAGAATGCAAACAAAGCAAAAACAAGAAGAATGGACGCTAACCTGGTACAGGTACAAAATAAAAACAAAGTTATCAACGCGGGCAATATGATATCTCCGAGACTCTCCGACCAATTATTGTTCGAGAAAACGAGCCCTGGTCATTGCTTGCCGAAGTACATGACGACGCATCAACGCGCATTCCTCGCGGAATCGAATCGCCGGATCTTCCGTCGACTCGACTCGTTCCCACTCCACGGCGACGCCAAACGTAAATTCGAAATCCTCCGCGATGCGACACTATACGATTCGACAAAGTACGCGGTCCGTCTCCGTCGCGACGAGATTCAGTTCCTCGACGCGATGGACCGACAGATTGAAGTGTGCCAAAATGAATTGGGAGCCCACATCTTCGTTCGGCTCGTCGACGATACACGAACGACGCCGCCAGGCGGTGTTCACGCTCGTAATTTTGCATACTACGCCGCGTGCGCGTGCGCTGACGAATCGGATATCGACTGCTTTTCGAGCGGGATCGACGACGTCGCGCGATATTGGAACAAACGCGCTGCGCGCGCGTGTGTTCAGTACGTGCGTGAGGCGTACCGCTTCGAACAAATCATCAAATATGCATTGTCGAATGTCGAATGATTTTAAAACTTGACCTGTAGTACGATGTCACTCCCGAGACCAATCAAATTCACCACCCGGACGGCGCCCCAGACTGGTCGGTCATCCGGATCGTCCGGATCGACCCGCCCAATCGTCACTGACCCCTTGATCGTGAAAATCGACAGCTTGATCAACGCGATCCAGACGGGTAACGTGATCGAGTCGCCGATCGCGACTCGGTTCGTCGAACAACTCGTCAAGTGGCGAACGAACACCATACTAGAATTCGGTGTCTTGCAAAAAAAAGCTCCCTCGCGGATTTTCGACTTCATCACGTTCCCTGTCGTTGATGGGAAACGCGTTTCCAAATTTGCGTACTACGACTTCTCGTCCGCAATTACGACAAACGGGAAAGTGATGATCCCACTCAATCGGGACGGTGTCGATGCTAATAAGATTATCAAACTCGTCGCGACCAAACTGGGCATTCCGGTGCAAGAAATGCGACCTATTAGCGTACCAGTCTCCAGAACAGTATCGTCTGCTTCGTCGCGTGCGAAATTCATTGACGTCATTACAACGTACCGTGCATCGATCCTCGATCGCGTTTATGACACGGTGCGTTCTCTTTTCACGTCATACGGCGACGCGATCGACGTCGATGGCGGGGTCCGACCGGGAAAGGAACAACTTAGTACATGGACGTCGAATGCATTCAAAGCGGTTCGTATCCCAGCCGATCTCCGGCCAAAATGTTCTCCGCATGTACGACTCGCCGCGACGTTCACGCCAGTTCAGCCGACGGACCACGGTATCGGGAAAATGCGACACACGATGTGGAATCTTGGGAAGGACGCACCCAAGTTCGCGAGGGAAACGGGGAACAAACGAGCGGCAGCGATCGCGTCCGCTAATGCCGAGAATTTAAAGAAACTCGATGCGTTGATGACATTGTACGAGCGCGCGACGGATTCTCAAACTACGTTCATACAATTGGAATCTTCCATTTCCGATTCATTCTCCTTTCTACATCCCGGTATCGGGAACTGGAACGCGTCGGGAATGACGAACGACGATGCGGCCCGAACATTGACGGGCGCGTTGGAAATTTATAAAAAAGATATCGACGAGATCGTCAAGTACTTACCGCGGGCTATCCAGGTAGCGGCGGTCAGATCAGTCGCCGCAGTCGTCGCGGCACCGCGTCCGCCGTCGTCGACACCACCACCACCACCACCGCCTCAACCGAACCGCGTTACTACACTCAATCAGCAAGTAAAGACGGCTTTAGTTGCCAATGCTACCGACGCCTCGGCGGTTTCGAAAAACAACGATCGAATTAAGAAATATCAGGAAGAAATTGGTCGCGCCCAACGGCGGATCCAAGAACTCGAGCGAAACGTGCAATTGAGAAACGAGTCAATTCGTAAATCAGCTCGAAATTCGAAAGACCACCGAAATCGAACTCTAAAGAAACTCAATACGTTACAGGATCTGCTGGACGAAGGCGGTCGGATTATGAAGACGTTTAAAGCAAAAATCACCGACCAAAAGGCCGAACTGAGCCGCAATGGAACGTTGTTGGTAACCGAATACGCCAAGAACGAGAAACTCGAATCGAGGATATTAAAACGAGACCGGAAGATCCGTCGTCTCCAAATGACGCTCAAGTCATTTGTCCTCGCAGGCGTCCTCGCCGCGTCAGTTCCATTTTTTATGTCGAGAAATGCAATGGCGTACCCGACGGTCAAATCGCGCGGGAACGCTTCGACGAAGAAACTCATCGCGCAAATTCAAACACTCCCACCCCCGTCGTTCAGGACGCACGTCAGCGCGCCGCGCATCAACGCGCCCAAAACCAGCGCACCGCGCATCAACGTGCCGCGTATCAACGTTCCGCGTATCATCGCACCCAAAATCAGCGCGCCGCGCGTCATCGCGAACGGTACGGCAAATGTCATGTACGATCCGAGCATTGTTCACGTCGCTGGCCTCGCAGCAGCCGCGCTCGGGATCAAGTCCATGATTTCGAAACGACTCCGTCGCGCGCGAAACATTCGTCGCGAACGAATAAACGAGCACGTTCCGACAAAAAACGAGATGACGGCGTGGAATAGAATGGAGCGGATGAACGAGCACGTTCCACAATATCCACCATCGACGTACGAACAGTTACGCCGTATACACGGCGACCAATTTTCCAAATGGCGCGCGTAAATGAAACGATCACCATCGTCGGTATCAAAAAAAGTTACAGTAAAGCCAATAAAACTGCTTCCGGATGAAGCGCTCTTTATTGGATTTACTGTACCGGACAATATCTTGCCATACAGTAAATACGACCTAATCGAATCGACCGACAATGTATAATGTTTCGAATAAACACATCGTCCACACGCTGGTCGCGCTCGTGATCTTGGCGATCACATTTCACGGACCCGCGACCCAGTCGGCCGAGTTTGACGCGTTTGCAGCCTTTGACGGGACGAACCAACCGCGCCGACCGACGGTTTTCGTTTCGGTCGCGTCGTACCGCGATGACGAATGCTCCGCGACGATCGCCAACCTCTTCAAAAAGGCGGCGTTCCCAGGCCGCGTCTTTGTCGGCGTGTGCGAACAAAACTCGACGGATGCGCGCGAATCGTGCCGCGGCGACCACGATCCGCAATTCGATAAGCAAATCAAGACAATCACGTTGAAACACACTGACGCGGCTGGGCCATGCGTCGCGCGATATCATTGCTCGACATTATACGCGGGCGAGGACTACTTTATGCAAATCGATTCGCATACAAAGTTTGCTGACGGGTGGGACCAGCTTTGTATCGACGAAATTGCAAAATGCGACGACCCTTCAAAATCGATTCTGTCAGTCTACCCGGTCGACGACGGAAAGTACGGAACGACAGCGACCGATACGCCCGTTATGTGCAATGCGAAATTCAACGATCATGGGATTCCAGTGTTTAATGCGAGCATGCAACCGCCATCATTTCATAGCGGTCAGCCGAGACTGAATGCCTTCATTGCTGGCGGATTTTTCTTTGCTCCCGGCTCGTTCGTTCGGATCGTCCCGTACGATCCTTCACTTCGACATTTGTTCCAGGGCGAAGAAGTTTTACTGAGCGCGAGAGCGTGGACGCACGGATTCAATTTGTATTCACCGAGTCGGAACATCGTTTCTCATCATTACATTCGAGAAGAAAAACCCAAGTTTTGGAACGATATCGACAAATCTGAGCACGAGCACGCGAAACACGAAAGCGAATCCCGTGCGAGAAGATTACTCGGCCTCGAGGAACCGGTTATACATGACGATCGGTACGGTCTGGGTCACGTTCGTACGCTCGCCGCGTACTGGAACCACGCCGGTATCGACCCAGTAGCCAAGGTCGTAACTGGTAACTTCTGTAGTCAATGATGCGCCACACCTCCATACAACGCCCGATCGGCAAACTCGAGTTCATCGATGAGCCGGTTCTTTTCGTTTGCATTGATGTGATACGATTGGCGATTGAATGCGTGAACCAGATCCATCAATCCAGCCGGTTGGAGATGTTGGAGCGCACTGACGTAGACGCCGTCGATTGCCTCGTCGTACGGGATGGTCAGTGCATCATCAATAAAGACGAGCCACATCCACGCCAGACGCTTCGTCGGATCATCGAGAATTTCTCCGATGTAGTTGGTAATGGACGATATGGCGGACCCGTTCCCGGTCAAATCAATGTCAAGTGCATCGACGAGTCCAGTCGCTGCCGTGTACGCGATCGAATCCGTCTCGAGTCGAGCGACTGGTAAAATCAACGACGCCGCGCCG
>Ga0209631_10003643_pt1 | contig 17576 bp, 12 predicted proteins | sample COG_08_FD_184752 | JGI IMG/M metagenome (GOLD analysis project Ga0209631, IMG submission 184752) | Pelagic Microbial community sample from North Sea - COGITO 998_met_08 (SPAdes) (version 2) | ecosystem: Environmental > Aquatic > Marine > Neritic zone/Coastal water | place: Helgoland, sampling...
TAGAGAAAACACTTAATGTTAGTTTCTCCATTACTAATGCATCTCTGTGTAGTATGACAAAGGAAATTCTCACGCACACCTAAGTGCAGCATTTAGTTTGTAAAAGTATAGTCAGTAAAACTTTCCGCTAGTAATAAGTATGGAAGAAGAAAACAACCCTTTATGGCCATGGATTTTAGGTTTCATAGCCTACAGATCTTATAGAAACAGGAAGAAAAATAACTTTTACGTAGAAAATTTCTATGACGATGAAATGTTTGATCATTACTTTGAAGAGGAGTGAATAAAAATGGAGAATTTAGAATTAGATGCTGATTTTTGGATAGCATGTTTATTGTTTTGAAAATAACCAAAATGTAGATCAGTACTTAAAAGTTGGAATAGAAATTGAATCTACCTCTTTAATAGTCAACTGCCAAAAGCATAGAAGGACACTCAAGTTATTTAGACTAGCTGAAGAAGAAATTGATATGTTGCCTTCAAAATGTAAATGTTAATCTTAAGTATTTCAGTTGGCTATTTAACAATTTATTTTAGTCGCTGTACTCAAAAACATATGAAGCTCCAGGCATTACAGGAGAATCAAAAGCAATTAAAGTGATTGTCTTTCCGTTTAATGTCTGATCGGCTAATAAAGATTTTTCAAGTTGTATAAATTGTGGAGGGATATTGCCTAAAATTCCTATCAACTCATTGTCTGCAAACAACAACGAATGTGTGTAGTTACGTGTTATATCCCACTCTAATAATGTAAACCCATATGAACTGCCTTGGTCTCCAATAGATATTTTTGGAATAGATGTGGACTGAGGAGGTTTCCAATTATTTTGATCAGCATATATTTTAAATCCATCAACTTCATTTACTAATGGCCACCCAGGATTAAAATTGTCATCAGTAGTCCAATCTGAACCATTAAACCTTAAATAAACTGGTGGATAAGTTTGATACATAGCGTCTACAGGTTCAAGTTTGATTTCATAGGTTGCACTTTCATTGATACCACCAATAAAAATATTGTTATTAGTTGTGTAATATGTACCATCGTAGAAATGAGATCCAAAGTTTACACCATTAATTGATAACTTATAAATACAACCCATTGTGTAATCACACCCGTTCCACTTCAGCAATATACCTGTTTTCCAGTGTGTCTCTATTCTCAAGCCACTAAAATTTGACCAGGAGCTTGCCCTGTTAGGTAAATCAAAATAATTGGTTAAAGCCTCTTTGTTCTTACTGTTTCTAACAGCGTCATTTAAATTAAAACCAATATCTTCAAAGCTTTGGACTGTATTTTCGACGTTAGTTTGTGTAGGCAAAGTTGTTGTTGTGGTAGATGTTTCTAAAGTTGTTATTGTAGTGTCTTCGGATTCTATTGATGTTTCATTACTCCTAATCTCATCACAAGCTACTCCGTTATTATTTATATCCAATAATGCAACATCTCCATAGTCATCAAAATATAAATCAAACCATATTTGAGCATCCTCTTTAGAATCAAAGTCATCACAATCATATTTATTACCTGGATTTGGGAGCAATATACTTATTCCTGTTTTGTCTTCAACATATGATCCTGTTGTTCGATTTTCATAAAGAGTCAAACAAAGCATATCGAATGGTTTTGTACCTAATGCTTGGGACTCTGTATCCCAATAGTATTGAATCTCATAACTCTTTGGAAGCTTTGTTGAGTTCTGATAAATAGAAAATTCACTATTGCAAGTTTGTGTAAATAAATTAAGGAGGTTAGTGTAGCTGACTTGATTATCACCAAAATCAAGCTGATTTTCACGGTAAAATACTTCTCCATCATGAAGTAAATCACATGCTCTGTATTGGACATAAGTATTCCAACCAATCTCTTCATCTTTATTTACTAAATCAAAACAGTCGCCAGTATTTAAAGCAGCGATTCTCACAGATTCTAGCCCAATGTTAAAAACCTCACTAGTTTGATCTGACTCTTGGCTGTTTAAAAATAGTAAATATCCAATAACAGAAATCAAGAATATATATCCAATAATCCTTTTAATTGAATTAAATATATACTGTGTTGCGTCTTTTCTATTTGAGCTCCAGCTATCTATAGAGCCCATTTTTGTTATTTTCCTTCCTTTAACAGCATTGGTCATTTGTAAATTAAGTTCTGCCCAAAATGCATTTAATTCATCTTCGGACATAGTTGAAGGTATTTTGCTGTCTTTATATGACTTGTCGTTTGCCTCTAGGTTCCAAATATCATAATTAGTAAATAATTTTTCAAATTCCTCAGTTTTTAATGATTTAAAATTAAAATTATCAACTACATCTTGATCTACATAATCAATAAATACTGGGAAAAATTGAAATTTATTTTTTGGATATAATCCGAATCTTTTACTCTTTATATTGTTTTGGTAAATAAACTGGGGAATCTCAAGCTCTCTAATAGGAGAGTCTTCTCTTAAAGAATTTTTAGATATGAATAAAAACGCTGCATCTGAATAGTGAATTTTATCTAATATTCTCTCCTTCCAGTTGCTCCCAGGTTGTTTATCTGTCTCATCAACAAAAATTTCAAAGCCTCTGTTTTGACCATTTTTGATAAAAGATTCAACATATTCTTTGTCTTTACGGGCATAAGAAATAAATACTTGTTTTGTAAACCAGTTTTTAAAAAGCTTTTTCATATTCAACATAATCAGATTATCATATTTCATCATTTGTAACCTTATGGTCTCTTTTCGTAGAAAGTAATTTTTGTTTCTGACAGTGTCTGATATTTATTTTGTGCATTTTCATAAGTCAAAAAATCTGGACAAGTTTCTATCATGCTGACTAGAGCTTCCCACTCATTATTTGTTACACTTAGGTTCCACTCATATTTAATTCTTATCCAGTCATATGCGTACTCACACCAATACATGTTATTTTCTGGTTTCCATTCATCGGGTGATGAAGCACTTTTTTCTCTGTTAGTAGTATTTTTTACCGCAATTAATATATCTGGGTCTTCAATATTGTTTGCAAAATCTGTTTTCTTCTCTTCACTCCATTCCCAACCGCCTGAGATATGTACATTGTACAATGGAACAAAATGATCAATATCTAAATCACTTGCAAAATATATATGCTCTCCGTTATAAGGATCAAACCACTTACCAGACCGGACATAACACATGTTGTCATTTGAGAACAAAACCGTAACAAAGCTTTCAAGTTGAAGCACTTCGTGTCTTGTGTTTTGACAGTCCTGATCTTCATCAATCCATGAATTCCACTCTTCACGGTTATATCTAGGAATTTCGTTTAGATCTATTTCTTTAATTTCTAATCTTGGTAATCCAGAAAAATCTTTCTCTTCCTCTAAAACAAGAAATTCTTTTGACCAATCCTGTAGAACATCAGATGTTCGAAGATATCCAATCCACGACGCTCCCTCTGTTACACCAAATGTTGGCATTCCAATTAATCTTCCGAGACTATCTAAGGCTGCACCGCCTGAGTTGCCATAAGATATGTCTGCATCTGTTACGATCCAGCCTCGTTTGTAGTAACTGTCTTGTTCAAAGCCACTTACAGTACCTTTAGTTAGGTTTATGTTCAAAGAATAAGATTCTCCATCGCCTCTAGATGAGGGATAACCCCATATCTCAACTGATTCGCCAAGTTCTAACTCCGCACTTGACTTCATCTCGAAGTACTTAAAATCACCTGGTGGACTACTGCTTGTAATGCTTGAATTTATTAATAATAAAGCTAAATCTAGATCAGAATCGATTTTCAATAGATCTGCAGTATAGGTAATTTCACTTTTAGAATCTACATTTTGTACTGTAGCAATATAAATTTGTCCACTGCAATTTTCAAGCACATGTGCATTAGTTAAAATATGTCCCTTGTCAGATACAAGGACCCCGGATCCTAAACCTATATAAGGACTCTCATATTCGTTTATTACGCAATCGTAAGCAACAATCTGAACTGTTTTATCAATAATGTCTTCTTGGTTAGCAACAACTGGAATACTTGTTATGTTTTGTGGAGGTGTTGTTGGTGGAGAAATAAAGATTGTTGTGGTGGTAGTGGTAGTAGTGGTTGTTGTCTCTGGAAAAGTATTATCTACTATGGGTTGTTGTTTGATCACCTCAGATTTATCAAGCGTTTCTTGTATAACAATTATCTCAGTTGATGGTCTTGTCAATAAAGAAACTATTGCTAACACAAAAACTATTGAGAATGCTACCAAAGTAACTGGTTTCAAAAGATTATAAATTTTACTGTCTTGAGATTCTGCTAAAGATTGCTGGACTTCTTCATCGAAGGGGTCTTCAGGAGTAGTAAAAGGATTGTAACTATCCACTTTTCAATCTCCTCTATAGTGTTTAGGCAGCATACTCAAGCTCTTGATCAAGCACTACGTGATTTTCACTATTTTTTAAAATCTTGTTTGATAGTCCGCTTCCTTCGTGAGAAACAGTTGTGTATTTAATTTTCTTTTCTTTTAGCTTTCTAATTAAAGGAGTAAAAATATGATCACCTGAAGCTACAACGACCTCTTTAAAGTTGGAGATTAAATCTGACTCTAATATGAACTCTGCTGAATCAATTAGGGCTAGATCTGCTCCATCTTCTCCTTTAGCGCTTATTAAAATCTCAACAGGTGGGCTTTCATCAAAATACCATTTATCTAAATCTCCTAAAAGCCTTTTATTAGCTGAAATTATCAAGAGTGAGTTTCTAGTTAAATTAAAGTAGTTATCAAAGTTTTTAAGACGTCTTTTTGCTCTATTAATTTTTAGATTTTTTCTATCTTTATTTTTAGTTCTTGCTGATTTGTTACCGTATACATTCTCTATATCGAAAATAACCAGTTCATCAAAACCATTGTTTTCTTTGATCTTTTCTTCAATTCTTTCGTAAATTAAGTTTGTTTCTTTCATACACTATTTACTAGCGACAAGTTTTTTAATAAACTAAACAAATGGAAGACTTTACAACTAATCCTGCAGATATATCAAAAAATAATAGAGAGAAACTTATTGAAGCCTGGAATGATCTAGATCTTGAAAGCACAACACCTTCTGATTACTTTTCTTCATTGTCAGATAGGATTTTAAAAGATTTTTACGAAAAATTAGAAATACATTGTAAACAAGTCTTAAAAAACAAAGGATACAATCAATGGGCGTACAACAAATACAGAATTGATCACAATGGCGATGAAGGTGCTACAACACTGTTTCTTGACGTTAACGCTCATCTATTAACGACAAGTGATAACAATACTTTTGTTAACTTAAAAGAAGTCTTTAAAAATGGTGAGCAACATATAAATAGAAACTTAAATCAAACAATTAAGAGAGTATTAGTAAATAATAGAGAGAGAACAGTCATCGATAGATTGCTGAGGAGAATCGAAGATATTGCAGATGATGACAGCAATGACATAGTAAGAAATAGGACTGATAAACTCGGATTAAAGGCAGATTATTTCACTATTTCAGATAAATTTCCAGAAGAAAGGGATCCAACTAATGATGAAATCGAAGTAGCAATTGGACTAGTTGGAAACTTCAAAGAGTCACCGCCTAAAGAAGGTGCTAAACAGGCATCAAGAATTTACACAACAGAACAGCTTCTTGAGATGATGGAGATAATTTGTACAAGTTTACCAACCGATGTAACACCGAATACACTAGAGACAATATTTATCGATTTAATACCTGACTTTCTACCTGATGAATTTCTAATTGAAAAAGTTTTTAGAATTTATGGTCAAGTGCAGTTTCCCATAGATGTTGATCAAAAACTCTCTATTCAGGATTTAGATCAGAGTGACCAAATTATTGTTGAAGAAGCTGTTAAAGAATGTCTGAAATCTGCAACCAAACAAAACCTACAACTTAAAGGTAAGACAATTAAAAAACACCTTAATAAAAAAAGATTATATGTTGGTGCTCTTGCAAAAGAGGAGGTTTTTAGCTCAAGGGAAGATGTTGAAGAAACCCTCAATGCAATTGGAGAAATTAGTAATAAATTGTTTGCGACTATTGATAATGAGGTAGCTGCTGAAGTAGCATTTAATATTTTCTTCGAAAAATTATAAAAAATTATAAAAAATTATTAAAACTTGTCGCTAGTAACTAATGTATGATAATCAAAGAAATGAATAAAATAATTCCACCATTTAATGCTGAAATAGGTCAAGAATTTGATGCTAGATCGGTTCAATTAAAAAAAGCAAATTCAACACTTACTAACGCATTCCTAATAACCCTTTTTCTAGGTGCTGCTTTTGTTGATCTAGCACTTAGAGAAAGACTGCCACTAAGTCTTGGACTTGCTTTCACTTTTGTTTCACTAATTTTGTATGCAATAAGAAGTACAAGAAACCTTAATGAACAATGGACATATACGAGAGTCGTTGCAGAATCAATAAAATCTGAGTGGTATAAATATGTTGTCGGTGGTGGTGATTATCCCTGCAATGACGAAGTAGGTGAAGAGTATTACAAGGATCTTTTTGAGAGAAATATCCAAGAGAAAATCTCTGAGTATAGGGACAATATAATTGATGTTGGGGGATCTCCAATCGAGTTTTCATTTGTTATAGATTCAAATACCACTGATCTTAGAAATAAGCCATTCTCTGAGAGATTAGAGGTTTATAAAGCTAGAAGAATTAAAGATCAATTAAGTTGGTATGAAAAAAAATCTTTAATTATGAAAAATAAAGAAAAACGATACAGTTGGGGATTTGGATTAACTGTTTCAGTAGGATTTCTAATAGGGCTCGTTAAATTGTTTAATTGGTCGTCTTTGAACTTAATAAATGATTCAGATTGGTTTTCTATTGCAGTTGCTCTGGGCTTTGCACTGGAATCAAAAAACAGCTTATTTCAACACGAGAGATTAAGTATAACTTATAAAAAAAGTGCCAATGATCTTAGGGAAAGCTTAAACAAAATAAATGACAGTGAGAATGATGTAAAAAAAGATGAGAATGTATTCGTTGAATTCGTCGAAGATGTTGAAAACAGGATCTCTAACGAACACAAGTCATGGTCATTAACTACAAATTCAAAAAACTTACCAAATTTTAAATAGTATTTTCTTTTCTAGACAATTGGAATTATTTTTACTTTAAACGATTAAATTCGTATTAAAAAAATTTCTGTTTTAGTAGATTAATAATACTGTCTTCTTCAGCCTCTAATCCCTCTAGATCAGCAGCAGCAGTTTGTTCTGCAATATCTAATAATTGAGCACAAAAGATATCTAATGTATCTTCACCAAGTGTACTGTTAGCTATATTGTTTTTGATTAGCTGTACAGCTTGTGAAACCTGGTCTAAAGCCACTCTTGGCTCAACTTCTAATCTTGATTCCTCTGTTGCCTCTAAAGTGTCTCTAAATACTTCTTCAACAAAAGGATCTCCGCTGTAGGTCATAAGAATATCTAAAAGTGGCCCTATCTCATCTAGCTCACGGTCTTGGTCTGCCTGAGATACAAGTACTTGTACATTAAAAGGAGCTGCACGAAGCAGATCCCACTCTTCTTTATTAAAAAATGTTCTGTAATCCATAAGAGTTATTCTAAAGCTTTCTAATTTAAAATGATTAACTTAATAGTCAGATGTTCAAAACGGGAAGAAAGGAGGCTCTCAAAAATCCCTGTCACAGGATCTCCCTGTGCTCTATTTCTGACTATTAGTTAATTACACTTATTACTAGCGACAAGTTTTTACTTTTTTTCTAAAAAGATCCCACTTTTTTAAACTTTTTTCTCTTTATATCATCAACAGCCCAAAGCTCAACAACGATCTGGAAATCAGGAGGCATGTACTCAGCAGTTTCAATATCAAGTAGAGTTTCTCTATCTGCTTTTGTGCCACCAGATGGCATATCTGTTCCTCTGGACTCCCACCAAATTAATACACCCATATCAGCACTCCTTAGGTCTTTGATTGGACTTTGTTGAGCAGAGTATAAATATCTAAACAGCTCTTCTCTTCCAGAGGCAAGTTCTCTCAGAGAACCAAACTTTGTTTCAACTATTAATGTTCTATCGAGTTTCCAAGACTTGTCAGGAAACAAAACAAAGTCTGGCCTATAGTCTTTGACGGGAAAATCTTTGTAATATATTTCAGAGAAAAACTCTCTCACTGCTTCAACAGGTTTAGGTGCTTTTCTAAACTCATAGGCAAGTGCTTCTTGTAGCTGTTTCTCTATTCCTGTTGCGTGGAAAGGAAGATCTGAAGATACCTTTTTTGATAGTCTGTGTATCTCTTCTATTAGTGGTATAAATTTTATTTTTGACATACTAAATGACCGATTCAAATTCCTCTCTAATTGTTGAGTATCGTAAATAATCAAACTGAATTGCCATTGGGACAAGTCGGATGATTCCAGCTACTTTACTTTCTTTTGTGCGTATAAAATTTGGATACACAGGCAGGTCAAGAACTAATGGTGCAAAGCGAAACACTTTAATACCCTCTGATCTGCCGTTAAGCAATGAGACCTCTTCTGAGTTCAAGAAATGAACGAGTTCTGCATCTTCATTTAGCTCCATCAGATCTAATACTTTATCTCTTGAGTAATCACCTTCAGACCAAAGATTTTTAACAATCTGTTCTCGTTGTTCTTTACCTTCAGAAGTAAGCGCAACTTTTGAATCTAGTATTGAGTTATTAATTGTTCTTTGTTCAAACTCTACAAGATTCTTTTTGAAGTTCTCTATGATTCGCTCGGGAACAAGATTTCTACCTATAGCTCCTCTAATCTTCATCCACTCTTGATCAAACGATAACTCTAAAAGAGAAACTAAATCAGATTTCAAAATACTTACTGAGCCTTCAAAATCTTTATAAATTCCATTCTCTGAAACAGAGTTCAGATTGATCTCTAATACTGGGTTTGGTTCTAAATGTCTGTTCTGGAAGATAAGATTTTCATCATCTTCAATTTGTAAGTAATTTTCTACTAATAACTTTTCAACTTGCTCCAAGATTTTCACAATAGATTCTAAATAATTTACTACCTCATAACGATCTCCTGCTAATACCCAGTCATTAATTAATGTTTTCCAAAGTGACACTTTTGCATCTCTAATGATTTCAGGTATCTGAGCTATGTTGAGTTTTCTGCCAACTTTTTCAATATTTCTTATGATGTGACGAGCTATAAGATATATCAAAACACATAAGAGTACAGCTACCCCAACAAAGTCGAGTAGTACTGTCTCCCACTGTGTATTGCGAAACAGGTCAGTAACAAATGTATCTACCCTTTCAGAACCAGAGGAACCAAAAACTGGATCGTCTCCAGGATCTCCAGCAATGAATGTAGAGACTGCCCAAAAAGTTGACAACACAATTGTTACAAAAGACATTATAAAAATCATTATCTTTTTCTTATCAAGAATCGACCATGGAAAATTAAAGAAAACCCTAACTATTCTATTTCCAAAAAGTTTCTTAACTTCTTTCTCCAATTTATTGAAGTCGATATTTGAATTCAGTAATCCTCCATTTTGTGTAAGAGGTGACCAGATTTTATCAATCTCTGTTTTGGTACTGTGTTTTGTCTTAGGCGTAATCTCTTTTATTAATTTATTAAGAAGTATTTTGTACTCTTTAATATTGTTACCTTTTTTTAAGCCATTTAATATGTTTAAAAATATTGCTGATGAAACCCTAATTGGGCGTTCGTGAGATGGAATAGATGGCTTAGAAGAGTAAAAATCAATGTTGTTTTCAATAATCTTTACATACTCATCTTCATCAAACCCGTCTTTAGCATCTATAGAACACACAAGACTTGAGACGTTGTCTTTTGTTTTATGTAATGACTTCACAAATGTAGATATAGTTGAAATATATTCTTTATAAGTTTTTTCTAACCGTTGCGAAAATGAAGGAATCTGATCTTTAGATACAATACTGTTAGTTGCACCAAATAATCGACACATGTCTAGAGACTTCTTTCCGACTGAATCAATTTCTGCAAATATCCCCTCTTTGTACGCTGGAAGTGCGGGGTTAAGATTGCCTTTGTAAAAGTCAGAGATAGGTATTTTTGGAAACTCTGTAGATTCAGAGGTCAACAAGTTACCTGAACCTGTTATATGTTTTGCAGCTTCAAATAATATGTCTTTTCCTTCTTTTTTATAGCCTGATCCGAAAGCCGCCTGACGAAGGCCAGGGTTATAAATCTCACCTGGTTTTGTTGATGTAAAAACATGCTCAAATATTTCAGGAACAGTTAAGGGTTTAACTAAGGCTTCGAAGTTTCCCTGTAAAACATTATCAGATTTCCAATGAAGTAACGCGGAAGGGTAGTTTTGATAATTTTGACTCCAGAATATTCCATTTAGAGAAGAACACCAGATGATACGTATTCTTTTTTCTGTTAAAAATTCTGGTAAAAATAATCTATTTCTTGATACTTTATATTCTGGCAAGCTGTCTGTGAATAAAATAATAATTTCTAAATTTAGATTTGATTCAGACAGTAAACGTTCCCAGATATCCCATCTGCTTTGTTTTGCCTGGTTTCCTTTTATTAGGTAATCAATATCATCTTCGTGGGGAATAGTTATTAGCTTAAACGGTCTGCTTAATCCTAAAAAACTATCGCCAGATTTTTCAGTTATTAATTTTTGTAATGCCTGATCTGGCAGAGAGTTTGCAAATAAATCTCTAATATGATCTTTTCTAAAATCAATTACTTCAACTGTTGTATCTTTCTGAGAAATGAGTTTAGAGTCAACCACTTGGTACTCGTCCTTTTTGAAGCTCATCAGCTAATTGGTTTAACTTGTTGTAAGTGCCAGCACCAATTGTTTTGTTCAAAGCTTCAGGCAATAGTTCAGTCCAAAATTCTAATTTCAATTTAACTTTTGATACAACACCTGGAGCTATTGAAGAGTTTGTAGTACTTTCGTTTAATAGGCTGTTGAGTGCTTTTATCTCTTCTTGGGCAACTGTTGCAACGATGTCTGAGAACACATTTGATCTTGGTAGGTTATCAATAATATCTCCATCTTGTGCACCGTTAGGCATCATGCTAAGTAATTGATCCCAGTTAGAGCTATCTTCTGCACTCATATTGATCCAGAAGTCTTTAAAAGCCTCAGGGAGATCAGAGATGGTACTAAAGTTTTGAAACTTCTTAAGATTGAGGCTAATTACTCCATCATTAGGTAAATGAACATCAACTGACTTTGCATTCTTTATGCTCTCTGCGTCATTTAAGACTATTCTGTCATTCCAAGCAGCAACCAAAAAGTATTGTAATGCATTTACATAATCTCTTTTCGATGCAAGGTTGTATACGGTCTCAGTAGAAAGTCTTTGTCTCCATTGAAGTTCTCTACCCTCAGGTGTATTTTTAAGATCAAAAAGCTCCTTAAAGAGATTTCTTGGCTCCCTCAAACTAAATAGACCGTTGGCAAAATTATAAATAGATATAAATATTGACTCTCCTCCGACTGGATAGCATTTTATTTTCCCAATAACTTCATTTTGGTTCGGCCAATCTGCAGTGATGTGTCTTTTTAAATATTCTTCGACTTGTTCGTCTTTTTCATTTAGAGGATAATTAATCCAGATCTCTGTAATAGGTGTACCAGGACCTGAATCAGGAAAAGCATCAAGCGGAACCATTTTTCCTAATTCTGATTGTAGAACTTTCACCTGATTAGAAACTGATGTAGTGCCCGCTCTAGAAGCACGAATGATTAAGTTTTTAAGACTTGGAAGTAGTGAGCTTCCGTCTGTTGCAGATTTTTGTAATTCTTCAACTACTTTGTTTTTTAACTCTATCTTTATGTGATTAATTAATTCAAGAGTCGCTTCATTAATGTTCTCTTCTGATTTTTTGATAAACACTTTCCAAGCTTCTTGCCATACATCTTTAGTAAGTACAGTTTCGAAAAGTACTGTTGCAGACGGTGTTGCTTGTGTTGAAGGTGTGTTAGTTAAGCTTTTTACAAGATCATTTTTTAATGTATCTAAATTGCCCTCATCAAGAGGAAGGAATCCATTAACCAAAACACTTTCTTTTTCCTTTGTGTTTTTTGCAATTTCCCATTGTTCCTCTGTTTGCTTTGTAAAAGTATCTAACCCTAAAGTAACAATAGAAAACACATCTTTAATTTGATCAACAAGACTTTGCCATTTAGACCTTTGTGTATTCCATGCGTCTTGCCATTTAATTTTAAACTCTTTTTTATACCACTCAGGAAGGGATTGTTTTAAGAACTCTGTTTTAATTCTTGGATTTGAACCCCTTTGTAAAGATTTAGGGCCTTTTACTTTTGGTTGCTCTGGAGCTTGGGTTGTTTTATTTATTGTGGATCCGAAACTTGAAAGCTTACCAATAACACCTTCTTTTGAATGGCTGTCTTGTGATAAATTAGATCCATTGAATATTCTCATAGTATGCAATAAGGATTTTGAATCAAGAAGGCGAATTATTTCTTGGTTCCAATCCATGGATGCGTCGGAAATAGACTTTCTTGCATAAGGTTCAAAACTGTTAATCCATCGTTGGATTTGAGCTTTGTAGTATGAAATATTTCTATTTAGTTCCTTACCACTACTTGAAATAATGTTCTCTTCTTCATCAAGTAATTGTTGTGGCTTAGTTGGTGTAGGATCTACTAAAAAGTCGAGTTCCATGTTCTTTAATACTTCAGCCATTTCTACAGCATTGTTTTGTGACTGAATAAGTGATGTCTCGTTGTTTTCAGTTACATATTCAGATATGAGTTTCCTTGATATTAAGTCTGCAACATTTTCGACAGGTATTGAGAGAGAACTTGAGATAGCTGGGGTGAATGGTTTTAAACCAGGTCCAAAATCATCAGTCTGAGCAGTAAGTGACTTATCATTAATAATTTTTGAGAATATAGACATCTCTGTGTTTTTACTGTCTAAATTTTTCTCTTCATTTTCATCTACGGGCTTCTCTCCAGTAGTAACTTGGGACATCACAAAAGAGGCCATAGATTTATACATGTCTTCTTGGTTAACTGAGGCAGCCTTACTAAATAAGAACGCTGTAGGAATTGTTGCAGGTGTCATTTTTGTAACACCGAAGGGCTGAGGATAATGAATCTTAAAATCTTCTGGTTGATCATCTTTTTGTAAATGTTCCACTAACTGAGCGAGATCCTTCAAAGCAATAGCTGCGTTTGATTTTCCTGCCTTTATATTATTCGGTTTCCAATTCTCAATAAAAGCAGAGGGTAAAAGGGTGAGAGGAAAGATGTTAACTTCTATTCCTTCTAAAATCGTATTTAATCTTTTCTCAAGTAAATGAATAACATCATAGAATATTCCAGTACCAGTTCCACCCGCTACAGAAAAACCAACATAACAAAGCACTTTAGGCTTATCAGATTCATTTTTCATAGCTTGCAACATTCCGCCAGCTAATACCAACCTTCTTATTGCTTGGTCAATTTCACGTTCAATTTCATTTCCTGATCGATTTAACGCCAAATATAAAGCAGCTCTACCAACTGTTGGGTACTGACCAGCTCCATCAGATAATGGTGCTACTTGAGGTTCATTATCTTTTTCTGGTAACCAGTTTTTAGTCATTGAGGAAGTGTCTTTGTCTGCTCTTAACATTTCAGCAGCTACTCTGTAACTAGTTGCACCTGAAGCATGGATGCTCTTTACTACTGTTGCATTTTTTTCAATAAGTTTTGTGTTGAGGTCTGTTCCTTTTTGAAGAATTTGTTCAGCATCATCATCAAAATCAAAATATAGTGACTGAACATAGTCAGGTAATTGGTAAGGGGAGAGTTTACTGAAAGCACCACCTTTTCTGATCAGTGCTTTACCGTCAGGTCCACAAAGGTCTCTTCTTAAAGCTACTTCAAGCTCTTTACCTATATGAACACCGGTTCCACCGATCCCTACATAAAGTACTCTGTGAGTTACTCCCATTTAATTGTTTCCTTTCATCTCTACATCTATTACTAGCGACAAGTTTTTAAAAATTTTATGAAAATGGACTGTCATCATCACTTTCCCCCTCTAGATCAACTGATGGGTTAGAAAAGTTATCGCTGAGATTGTCTCCGTCGAATGGGTTGTCTGCATCAATGACCACAGGTTTACGGTTAAATCCATCTTCAAATTCAACCTGATAACCATCTTCCAAAGAAATCTTATCTCCAATAACTAATACTCTCTCAGAAGCATTGCCACTGCCAGTAGGGCCTGTAATTTTAAAATCAGATCCTTTTTTACCTTTAGTGACTTCGTATGTTCCGTAGACTTCAGGAGAAGATTTTGTTACTTGTGAACCTTGTTCTGCATCTTCGTTAACATTGAAAGCAAGAGACGTAGATTTTTTTAGTACTCTAATCCTTCCTTGTTCACCAGAACTATTGCTGATTACAAATGTTCCTGTCCTTAGATATCTTTTACTCCATAGGTACCAAAGTATTAATAAAATTGTTAAAGCTAAGAGTAAAAGCAACCACCACGGAATTTCTAGATCATTTTTACACTCTTCAATATCTGGTGTTAATTCGCAATCAATTGCTAGATCAACTACCACTTCTTCTTCATCTTCTATAACTTCAGGAATACTAGTTTCTATTGCGATGCTGTAAGCACAGTCTTCTTCGGTGCTAATGAAAGATAATATACCTGGTTGGTCTAATGATTGTACAGAGGCGTCAGCAACGATGGAGTTTTGTCCTTCGTCAAGATAAAGCAATTCGGTTTCACCTAGTTCTAAATCAACAACTTGTTTTTGTCCATTTACGATCACTTCTACACTAAAAACTGGGCTGTTTGCAGTTGACTCGCTTCCGTTATTTGAAGGTACAACAGAAACAATTACTTCATTACTGTCTTTAGGGCAAGTGATTACTGGCTCAAATAAGCTTTCCCACCAATACCCAACTGTTACTGGGGAGTCAGAAATCACTTGCCAATTTCCACCACTTGGATTTGGAATCTCGACAGTAGATTCAGTTCCCTGACCGCCACCGCTAATTTCCTCTCCATTAGGTCCTAAGATATTAAATTCTTCACCTTCACCGTGTTTTACATTTACTGTTGCGGAATCAGCATATCCTGGAAGAGGAAGATCAACGTTTTCTCCCTGTTTGTACTCACCAAGACAAGTAACTTGACGAATGATTTTATTAATCTCATAAGGAAGATCTTCAGGCTCTGCAATTACTGCCCTTGGTATTTCTCTCTGACACGAATCTGGTCCTGGCTGACCTCCTTCAGGAGCATATCCATTTAACTCAATTCTGTTGACATCTCCAAAACCTACTGGCCAAATTTGAATACCTTTACTTCTAGCTTCTGGTAGGACTTCTAAAAATAATTCATTAATCGCTTGTTCGTCTTTTTCTTCACCTGTTCCTTGATAGTCTGGATTCACTGGATTTAAATTGTCTACATCTAATTTTCCGTCTGTCATTAAAAGAACAAATTTAGAACTATTGACTGATTTTGAGCTGCTTAATATATCAACAGCTTTTTTAATTGCCTTATTATGATCAGTCATCGGACCAACAGGTTTTGTACCAATTGCTTTGATACATGAGGCTATCCAGGTATCAATTGTTGAGGCAGGTAATAAAACTTCATTTTGATCTCCGCACATAGGAAATGTTGAGGGTTTACCACCATTTCTTATGTCAGCTGCACCAAAAGCAAGTATGGCGATGTTTGATCCTGCTGGCCATGAAACATTAACTAGATTCTGGAGAGCTTTTTTCTCAGCATCGGGATATCTTGGATCATCTGTAATTGATCCTGAAAAATCAACAAGAATTACAACATCTGCAGCATTGCCGTTTGAATGCTCTTGAGCTTTTGCTTCAACACCAAATAAAGACTGGATCAGAAGCAAGGCTAAGAATATATTTGTAAATTTTTTCATCATCATTTCTTACTAGCGACAAGTTTTTCCTTTTTAGTAGCTTCTAAGCCTTCATAATCAATATCATATTTTGATCCTGTAAAACGAGTTCTGGTAGAAGATAAGTCTATATTTCTATAAACTTCGGGAAGTTTACCTTCTTCTCTTTCAGCTTTTATAGTTTGTTGTACTTGCATGTTTATTACTAGCGACAAGTTTGGATAAATATACTGTCATAAAAGCAATGATAATAATTTTTAATTAAGTATAAAAATAGAAAATTAGATATCGTTTATTAACGTATCTTCAAAGCTTTGCCTATTGACTAATTCAACTACACCACTACTAGTAACTGCAACTACTCCAGATTTAGGCACTCGGTTGTAGTTACTTGCCATAGCAAAGGTATAGGCTCCAGTGGAGGTAGACATTAATATATCTCCAGACACAGTATCACTTGGCAACATTGCATCTTTGACTAATAAATCTCCGCTTTCACAGTGCCTACCTGAGACTGCATGCACAACGTCTTCTCCAACTTTTCCACCTGAGATATTAAAAAGCTTATGTTCACTTCCATACAGTGCAGGCCTTGGATTATCGGACATTCCACCATCAACTAAAATATATGGTTTCTCACCTCGATCATCTTTAATAGCACCAGCAGTATATAAAATGACACCTGGATTATTTACTAATGCTCTTCCTGGTTCAATCATAACTTTATAGGATCCACTCCAGTGTTCTTTAATCCCTTCATGAATGGCATCTGCATAGACTTTTAATTCATGATCTACTTCATCTCCTGCATAAGGTGAAAAGAACCCACCACCAGCATCAAAAACTATCTCCCTCTCCACACTTGCTGGGTGAGCATTAAGAAAATCTGCACACTCACTCATTGCTTTTTTGTAACGATCTGGATCTTTAATCTGGCTTCCAATATGCACATGCACTCCAGAAAAAAGTAAGTGAGGGGAGTTATATATCTGTTGCAATGCCTCTTCTGCAAACCCAATCGAGATACCAAACTGTTGGTCGTATCCAGAAGTTAACACCATAGGATGGGTCTCAGCTCCAACATCTAAATTAATTCTCATGATTACTGGTTGTTTCCTATCTAATTTCTCTGCAACCTTTTCTAACATTGGAATCTCAAAACGATTATCAACAGAGATATGGCCACCGTTATGTTGCATAAAGAACTCAATCTCATCTTGGTGTTTAAATGTTCCATTAAATAAAGAGTTTTCTAGAGTTCCAGTAACAGCTTGCACTGTTGCCATCTCTCCACCAGAGACTACATCTACTCCCCAACCTTTGTTATCTAACTCTTTTACTAAGGCTTTACAGATAAATGCTTTGGCTGCATATCTAAAATACGTATCCTCACCAAAAGCATTTGTAAAGTAATCAATGTTGTTTTTTAAGTGTTCCCAGTCATAGACGTAAAGGGGAGTTCCATACTCTTTAGCAACGTCGAGTAATGAAGTCTCTCCAATGTAAGCGACTCCATCTTTAAATTCAAGATTGGATGGTAAATAATTCATTTTTTTAAACGACGCTTAATCCACGCAATATCTTTCTTCTGCGCTTCAAGTCCTCCTGGAGTTTCAACAATAATGTCTGATTTACAGTTCTTAATAACGTACTCAAGCTCTGCTTTTGGAATATTACCTT
>Ga0209631_10003645_pt1 | contig 17569 bp, 31 predicted proteins | sample COG_08_FD_184752 | JGI IMG/M metagenome (GOLD analysis project Ga0209631, IMG submission 184752) | Pelagic Microbial community sample from North Sea - COGITO 998_met_08 (SPAdes) (version 2) | ecosystem: Environmental > Aquatic > Marine > Neritic zone/Coastal water | place: Helgoland, sampling...
AGTAAACTCCTCAACAGTATCTTCATTGTTTAGTTTACTCCCCCACTTAGGCAGATTGATTGTACTGCTGATAGACATATCAACATAGTCCTGTACGTCTGCCTGAAACTTCATGCGCCTCTGATAGTCTTCTGCAAGATCAAGTGCTGACTCAATGTTCTTTGGATCAATACCATAGAGATCAATGATCTCCTGTGCTGCACTGTCCACCACGTACTGATAGTGCCAACGATTACCACCCTTCAGATACCTGCGCTTATAAGCAACAGCAAAGATAGGCTCAACACCTGTAGATGTTCCTGCAAGAATACCTATTGATCCAGTTGGAGCAATGGCTCTATTAGCGACAGGACGACTACAGCCAAGAGTATCAGCAAAGCTGGAGCTAACGTGATCACTAACTCCTTTATATACCGATAGCCATTTGTGAAGTCCTTCAGTAACTTCATACTTCTGTCCTCCTTTAATTAACCACTCATGCATACCCATCAGACCAAGACCAAGCCTACGATTCTTCTCACGGGTTTCATAAACTTTAGCATATGGAAGCTTTGCTCTGAGTGTACCGCATAACAAGAACTTAGTACCAAGCTCTACTACTTCAGCAAACTCTGAAAGACTTTCAATCCTGCCCATGTTAACAGACCCAAGATTACACACATCACTATCATCAGCCGATGTGACTTCAGTGCAAGCATTGCGAAGCGTTTCATTCTCTTTATCAAAGAAGTTGAACGAGAAACCCGGCTCGGCAGTCGATAGGGCTTGACGAACATTCTGCTTAAAAGTACTCCCCACATCTCCTGTCCTCCAATAATTAAGTAACCATTCAGTATCATAGTTCACGCTAACATTTGTCATATCAAGAGGAGCATTAAAGTTAAAGTCTTGCTCCTTAACTTGACCAATAGAAAAGCCTGTCTCTCCAACAGGCATGTCATACCAGTTCTTGCTGGTAAGAAATTTATCTACATCAGGATGTTTCCAGTTAAGGCTGGCATAGATAGCAGACCTACGACTACCACCCTGCATAACCCTGCGACCAATTTCGTTGATCATCTGCATCTTAGGTATAGGTCCACTGGACAGACCACCAGTACCATTAAGGATACGTCCCTCTTCACGATAGACAGAGTAGTCAATACCAATGCCACCACCTGTCATAAGACAGGACTCAGACTTCCATGAGATGTCTGCCCAATCTTCTCTGGTATCTTCCTCTGCTTTGAGCAGGTAACAATTATTAAAAAACTTATTCTCTCTACCTGCATAGTAGAGGTAACGACCACCGGGAATAAACTTTAGGTCAGTGATCATACGCTTCAGTGCGTCTCTGTCATCCTTACTTAGATATTCTTTACACACATCATCCACCAATACAGATGACAATGCGTCCCATGTCTCACACCCATGATGGGCGTACTTGTGTTTGAAAATGTCTTCGCTAAACTTAGAGCGAAACATTGGGTTCTCATTAGATCGAAATTGTGGCATAGGTTTGTTCCCCTTTAATTATCGTATTCCATTTCCAATATGAGTTGGGCGTAGTGGATAGCCTTCTCTATGTCTTTCCTGCCTTCTCCTTTGGTGCGATGGCGAGTGATGTATTTTATCACATTGCCCTCTAGATAGTCAAGCCCATTGGCATGAATATATTCTACTGGTTGTATCTTGCATCCCTTGTAATGCTGTCCTCCAACTTGTTGCTTCAATGCTCTATCTTCTTTTGTACGCCTCATGTAATAAGAATAGTTTCCCTCTTGTATAGGATAGTTTGCATGGTCATAGGAAAGAGTTAATTTTTCTTCTAATTTCATTAGCGTTCTCCGATGTTACAGTTTTAATAGCAAAGCTTCTTACTACTTTAGGTTCTAATCCAGCAAGCTCACACGTTGCCTCAAAGTTTTCACAGGTTACTCCAATAGAACAGAAGACCCATGCGCTTGCCTGATCACGATGCAGCACTGTCTCTAAACTTTCAGTGGGTTCTTTAGGTTTGGATAGGTCTAACAAAGCCTGAAGGATTATGGCAAGATGTAATGTCTTGTCTGAATCTTTTTCAGTTAGATCGTACAGTGTACCGAAGTCAGGAATATCATTCATCTTCAGGCCACTCTTGTACCGGACGATAGTACTTACCACCTACATAGTTATTGTAATATGCAGGTTCGTCTGTTCCTTCTAGCTTTGCTGTAAGAACTTTGTAGATCATCTGAAAATAACACTCATAGTACCGGAGGCTCCTCTTGTTTTTATACTCACCAATAACTTGGAAGCGAAAGTTTTTCTTACCAAGTTTCTTGATATCTTCATTAAGATATTTACTAGAGCCTGTATAGATACGCCAGTTTGATTCTACTTTCTTACCCTTACGTGTAACATAGTATTGCTTACAACCTATGTAGGCTTTCTTAGTCTTCTTATTTGTAATGCGATAAACAAACCCAAAGCTATTCTTTGTATCAAAGTCTTTTTCATATTCCCAATGCATTAGAAGTTAGTTACTTCTTCAACATCAGGCTGCTTTGCTACCTGCGTAAGATACCTCTTACCCTGCGAATACTTAAATGCACGTAGACCTTGACCACCATTAGCATCCGACCAACAGTCTCTCTTATGCTCGCAATAAACACAACCAACAGCAAGCTTACGGTTGCCAGACTTACCATCAGGTAAATCGGAATAGCACTTATCAGGTACGCTACTGTCAGCAACCACATTTTTAAGATGCTTAATTCTTTCTTTAGCATTGATCATATCCATACTGTGCAGTTGAGAAAGACATACCTCACCAGTAGACTTGTTGATGGCAAGGAAGGCAGCACGATCCAGACCATTAGCTGCTGCATAGGCAGACACCTGTGCAACATAACCAAACGGATCGTCCTCTGTTAGTTTATTATACTTAAACTTATCAAACCCCATACCACTGGCGGACTTAACATCAACAAGTACACCATCAATAATAGAATCCTGATGTCCTACCACACCCTCAAGCGTAACCTCTTTCTGTTGATCTGTAACCTCATGTCCTGCGACTGTAGCACAGAGCAGCAGAAGCTCCTCAAGAATATATCCATAAAGAAACTTAATCCTTGTAGATGGTGGCAGTGTCTCTGGTGTTAGCTTCTTGTTGACATCGTACCAAAGCTTTCTATCAGGCTTACCAATAGCAGACAAACGTAGGTTGCCACGATCTCTTGGCACTTCATAGAGAAAACTTTTAAGGTGTACCTTCAGCATCTCTCCAAAGGTATCAATATGTTTATCTACCTCTGCCTCATCCATATCAATAGGTGTTAGATTAAACAGATCATAGATATCTTCTACAAGAGTTTCTATTGTTTTCATTATATAAGAAGGGGAGTGCTGACCACTACTGCAACACTCCCCCATGCCTCCTTATGTTATATTAGAAAGGTACTGCTTCCGATACAGCTTCTTGTACATAGCCACCATCAACAGGGGCGAAGTCTTCATTACCATCTTTATACTCAATGAAGTCCACAACCTGTACGGCTGCAAGGTCAGACGATACTCCTGACTTGCCAGCATAATTCCAATCATAAGGAATTGCTTTTACATTTACTACGCTACCATTAGCAATTTTCTTTCCATCCCACAGGTTATTCTGTGAATCTTTGACGATGGGTGCCTGACGCTCAGTCCCATCCTTACGCATAACCTTACGCTTAATAGTAACAAAGTCACCACGTTCATCTCCCTTGTTAGCAATAGGAAGATTAGCAGCTTCGATGGTTGCACGGTTGTCATCGTTAACCTCAACCTGAATGCTCCACACCGGATCGAACTTAACGTTCGGCTCAGTGATAGAAGCATAGTGGCACTTACCAGAAATGTAAATCGGATCGTTCATAAATAGTCTCCTTTAAAACGCTGCGCTATTGCAGCCATGATGGGGATCATTCCCCGTTGAGTTGTCTACTACTAACTAAACAACGAGTGCATTATAGCACATCGTATATTGGGATGTCAACATATTAATGTGTCTCTGCCCAATTATTTCCAACCTTGAAGTCTGAGTCAAGGTCACATTTAAAGTTTAGTATTTCCTGTGTCGTATACATAGCCTCCTTTGTTATCTTGGTAAAGCTTTCTATGTCTGGTTTGGCTACCTCAAACTGATACTCATCGTGTACTGAGGCAACAAGCTTGGCATCAAGGCCATGCTCCCAGATCATTCTGTCCATCTCAACAAGCCAACGCTTACATACCACTGCACCGGCACCTTGAAGTAGAGTATTAAGTGCAGCATGTTCGTGCCTGATATGTAGCATACGTCCATCAAGACCACGTATCAAACCCTTTGAAGCTACTGCACCTATATCTTTACGTAGCTTGTTAAGTGCTGGCATATTCTTCAGAAACTTTCCGATAAGTTTCTGTCCATCAGAAGAGTTACCACCAACCACACTACCAATCTTAGCAGGGCCAGCCCCGTATAAAAATGCATAGATGAATGTCTTGGCTTGGTCACGGTTGCTTAGACCTGCTGCCTTCATGTTAGCTGTATGAACATCACCTGTCAGTACCTCATTGGTAAACTTGACATCGTTCATGTAGTGAGCAAGACATCTAAGCTCAAGACCACTGGCATCAGTACCGACTAGCTGGTGCGTCTCTGGATTAGATACTGTCCATAGTTCTCTACACTCCTTTCCATATGGGCTGTACACTGCCGGAACCTGTGCCATGTTTGGGCCGTGATGCGCCATCCTACCTGTGATAGTCTTCAGGGTAAGCACCCTGCCATGCACCCGTTCCTGTTCGCTACATGCCTGTATCCACGCCTTCAGTAGGCCGGTACGTTTCTGTAGCAGGAAGTAACGAGAGAACATCTTAGCCTCTGGCATATCAATCGTATCCAGCACTGCTTCATTGACAATCACATTGCCCTTGTCTGTTTTCTTTTTAGGCTTCCATCCCTTCTTCATCAGACGTTCAGCAATCTGCTTACGGCTTGCTATATTAAAAGGTATTTCTTTTGTCTTTGTCTTTAACTCTACAATGGTAGGTGGAAACATATCGTGAGCCTTCTCTTCAAGAGAGTACAACTCATCCATAAGTTTAGCTTCCAGTGTCATGCCCCTCATCAGGTCAAAGGCAAAGCCGTTGCTCTGTTGTTTGTCTACGATGCTACGAACCTTTCGTTCCAGATCGTATGATTCATCAGAGAACTTCTTACCTTCTTCCTGTAGGTAGTCATACGTCTCCATCGTTACAGCCGTGTCTGTGTAACAGTACTTCAACATCTCTTCATTGAAGTGGGAGAAGTCATGGTAGTCACCCTTCTTGTGGTTAAAGAAGTTACCCCATGACTCAAGGGAGTGACCACCATCACGTATAGGATTATATAACTGAGACTTAATAAGTGTATCATCAATTTGATCTATCTTAATATCAGAACCAGTAAACTTATTAAGTAAGGGAGCGTCGAAGCTGATACCATTGTGCATAATAAAGGTATCTATTTTCTTCGACCACTCCCTGAAGTCACGGCATTCATCTCCTATCCAGTGCCGTGTCTGTCCTGTTTCTTTGCTCCTTGCTACAATACAATGTATCTTAGTTGCATTGATAGCATCTGTTTCTATATCAACTACTGCTCTCATTTGTCATGTCCACTAAGTATGCATCTTCTACGGGAATGTGAAAGAATTTTTCTCCCTTTCTTATCTTATAGTTAGAGGCTTCTTTAACTTCACACTCTAACAATGTGTTACCATCTACGTGCCATGCCATAGTGCAGTCATGGTTGAAGACCACAAAAGTAAGTAGGTCATTGTAACATTCCTTCTTCCACTTGTCAAGAAGTCTCTGCTTACGATGAGGGATACGTAACTCTTTCCAACTATCGGGCCATTCATTATCCTTCCAAGAATATTTCACCTCCACTTCATAGAGATGCCTTGGAAGGTCTGGACCTACTGTTGAAACTATATCAAAGTAAGTTGTTTCATTAGTATCTATGTTAGTATGATCTTTATTTTCTAACCAAGATACCATAGCTTTTTTAGCAGCCTTGTCAGCAATCTCATACAGAGTTCTGTCAAACTTTTTCCTTACCTCACTCATCACCGTCCTCCACAAAGGGGTTGTCGATCTGTGTCATGCGTCCTGTATCACCATCATAGTGAAGATGACAAGCCACACCAGTGTCACCTGTGTACCTGTTCTTCAGGACACGGATAGATGTAGTGTTAGCTTCGATAGGATCGTCTGCCTGTTGATTACGCTCCAGTGCAATCACTGCGTCAGACAGGTGAGCAATAGAAGCAGAGCCACGTAGGTGTGACAACGTAACCTCACGGCCATTCTCATGCCCATTGTCACCTGATGGGCGACGTAGGTGGCTGACCAGTAGTAGGGCAATACCTGTCTCCTCAACAAGAGAGCGAAGCTTGGTCATCAAGATGTCGATAGACTTACGCTCATCGCCGTTGTCTTCCTGTCCTGATACAAGGATAGACAGGTGATCAAGGAAGACCCACTTGCAGTCAAGAGCCTTTGCCATGTACCTGACACGTCCAAGTATCTCGTCGTTCTCCATGCTGCCAAAGTGATCAAAGGCAAAGAACCTGCCAGAGTCAATCGTCTTGGCTTGCCAATCATCCAACTGTTCCTGCGTGTACTGGTCACGTATCTCTTTGATGTACAGTCTAGCGTTAGCTTCCACACTCATAAGGTTGAAGGCAGTCTGCTTTATGTTCTCTTCCATAGCAAGCACACCAATATTATCTTTGGTATTCTGCATGATATGATACATAAGCTCACGCATGATGCTAGATTTACCCATACCTGCACCGGAGGTGAACGTCACAAGCTCTCCTGTCCTGATGCCATAGGTCTTGTCGTTCATACCGGACCACGGGTAGGGACAAGTCTCGTTATGTGTCTCATCATACAGGCTACGGCCAAGGTCAGCAAGGTTAATAATACCTGCCGGTGTAAAGGTACGTGCGCTCCACCATGCCTGAGTAAACTTCTCACGCTGCCCTGTCTTCAGATACTCATTAGCATCCTTGAGTTCAAGGTCCATAACCTTACACTTGTTAGGCTCAAACAATTTAGCAACTGCCTGCGCCGCTTCCTTACCCTGCTTGTCATTGTCAAAGCAGAGAACAATGGTATCAAACTTGTTAAGATACTCCAGAGACTGCTGACAATTTTTCACGGCAGACTGTGCGCCATTCTTGATAGACACTGAGGGCCACTTCGATCCCATCAGTTCAAAGGCACTCATAGCATCTAGCTCACCCTCACAAACCGTGACAAACTTACCTGTCTGACCAAAGATATTCTGACCAAACAAACCACACTCAGAAAGATTACCCTCAGACCAGAACTGTTTGTCACTGGTACGCCGGAACTTTGATGCAACATGGTTACCGTTCTTGTCGTAGTACTTATACATATGTTTATCTATAACTGTACCACTCTTACTCACAGATACACCATACTTCTTACAAGTATCTATACTAAGTTTCCTATCAGGAATAGCTGAGAAGATAAAGGATGAGGGATTTTCATTCTGCATTTTGATAACCTGAGTTGGTTGGGTTGGCATCTGTTCTCCATTTCTATAGGGCTTGGATTCATCGCAGCTAAAGCATTTAGTTCCCCACTCGTAGTATGCCAGTGCATCTGACGAACCACAGTCGGGGCAGGGTTGGTGTGTTTTAAGTTCCATAGATATCTCCAGTGAATTAGAAGAAGTTTACCATTTACCTTTACTGTTTTCCATAAGTTCCTTACATAACTCTTGCCGGTGTGCAGCTATATCCTTTTCTATTGATACCAGTGTTTCTATCTTATCGACCATCTCCATCTTACGCCACGGTGCTTTAAAGCATGTCTGTACATGTCCTCTTTCTTTTGGCTTGTATACTTCAACAAGAACTTCCATAGCTCTATCCCTTCTTGATTTGATAAACTCTTTTTGTAGGTAATCCGGTAACATGTTGAGTGAGTTGTTCACGGTTTTGGAGTTCTTCTTCTGCTTCTTTTTTAGTAGTGAAAGATTTAATCTCCACATCTCCCCACTCCTTTCTTAATACTAACTTCCACATAACGCACTCCATGATTCAGGAAATAACTTTTCCATATGATCTCCGATTGGTTTGACCACGCTACTGGTTTCAATCTGTGCGTCTTTGCTGCACCGTAGTTTGTATATTCTTGCAAACGCCATCAGTGTACCAGACCAGTACCACTCTGTCAACATGCTTTGTGGCAGCACAGTTCGTGCTTGTTCAGGACACACGCCTATGTCTAACATAGCTTTATATGCATCAAAACAATGGCGTGTTGCATCTATATACATATGATCTACTATGTTCTGTGATGGTGTAGCATCTTCTGATGATCCCTGCTTTACGTTCTCTGCACTTTGTCTCCAGTAATCAGGTGACCAAAACTCTGGCTCAGTTTTAATATACCTACGGCTAACCTCATTCCAGACCAGACCGACCTGATGCTTCATAAGCTGACGTGCTACAAAGATAGGTGCCTTGATCCTGAACTGTGCAGATCCATGACCAAAGGGCGTCCAGTGGTTATGCTTGGCAAGATACTTTATTAGTTTAATATCTTTATCTTGAAGAACTCCTTCAGTCGGACCACTAAAAGGTATTGTTTCCCAAGATGATTCTTTATCAAAGCTAACCCGTGCTGCATTAACAACGCTGAGATCGCTGCCCATGTGATCAATCAATTCAACATTCATCAAAGGTATCTTCCCACAGTTCATGCACAAAAGAAACTTTATCTTCCATAATATTATCTGCTTCTTTCTTAGCTAGTTTCTTAGCTTCTTTATATACATAACCTTCATCAACATACTCTCTGATAAGGTCACGCATTAAACCACTGCGTTCTTTCTGCCATAAATTTTTAGCCATCTCACTCTAAGTCCTCTAAGTCTTTGAAAAATTTATCTCTTTCTTCTTGTAGGGTTACATCATATCCTGATTCTTTCATCATCAACCATAGCTCTTCATCGTATCCTAAAGATTTTCTTAGGGTGTCTTCTTTCTTTAGTCGGTGCCAATCAAAGTCATAAACTTTTGTCATCGTGTTCTACCCACCCTGTGTTTGCATTTGTTTGTTTTTCTTTTGCTAGTTCTTTTCTTAGGTCATTAATTAATTTTTCCTGTTCTTTTACTCTAGCTTTTAACATCTTAACATTAGCATTTAATATATCCCAAGCTGACTTTAAGTTATTATCTTCTGTCATATCATACTCCTGTCAGCGGCTGTTGTCAATATAAAATACATGCTTATCTATTTGCCCCACAAGAGAGAAGCGTTCATCTAATGCCCAGTAGGGTGTGACATAAGAGGCATGGTAATGAGTTGCCCCCTCAGTATGGATCAACACAACCCCCTGTAGAGCAAGCTCTGCTGCGCTGACTGCTTCGTTATAAGCATCTACATTTGCAATAGTTTCTGGCTTACCGTCACACCAGTACGAAAAGTGACACTTGTTTCTGACGGGCTTTCCCTTCCATGTTTTGCCCTGACGAACAACATCACAGATATTATCTGGATAATGTTCTGACTGCACTCGTTGCAATATTACATTTGCTACAGCTAACTGTGCCACAAAAGTTTCAGAACGTGCCTCAAAGTATACCGCCTCTGCCAGACATGAAAGGTTGTCTGCTTTTGATGGTGTTATATATAACATACTTATTAGTAATATATATATTATCTTCATTGTATTTTCTCTATCTTTATATTAAAGGGAAAGCCTGTGGAAAGTTCTTTAATACCATGACAATTTAGATATGCTACAGCATCTTCATAATAGTCAAAGATAAAAACTTCCTCCTTCTCTTCGTCTATCATTACATCTATATCCTCAAGGACATTGACTTTTTCTTCTGACTGAGTTATAATGTATCCCATTATATTGCTTTCAATATAATTAAATCTATTATAATAAATAGTATTCCCATAACTACCTCCCTTGCCCTCTATATTTTTTAAAGCTACGTCTCTTATGTTTATTGGTGGGACGGGAAAGAGTTCCCGCCCCGATTGATGTACGTTTTTTGATCCGATGTTGTGTCGGGTCGTACTTACCATCAGCCTTCTTTGCCATTAGGCAACCTCCAATTCTTTCCAGTGCGGTGATGCCAACATCTTACGTACCTTGTCTTCACGCAGTACACGGGTGTTAGCTTTAGGTACATGGGTAGACCATGCTGTAGCTGCCTGATACGCAGTCCACAGTGTGCCTTTGGTCTGCTGACCGTAGCCCTCGTAGTGACCACGGCCAATGATGTGACGGTTCTCTTCGTCAAATGTTTTCATCAGGTTGGACAGCATCACCTTGTTAGGAACCTGTGCTTTGCTTACGTTGTCCATACGCTTTGCAAGTGTATTGCTGAACAGTGAGATCGCAGTGTCACGATCAACCGTTGTATTATACCACACTTTCATCTGATCCATACCATCGTTAGCAATGAAGTCAGATGCAGCCCTGATCTTACTGGCAAAGCTGGTGACAGAGAAGTTCTTTGAGTGACGACCATACACATAGGCCAGCTTGTTACCATCAACAAGAGTATTGTAACAGGCTGATCGGAAGTAACCCATCATCCCGTTGTTAGCCCATGTTCTGTTGTGGCTGGTACGGAACTTGAACTGTGGCGTAACCAAGTCATTCCTTCCATCAATGGTAGTAGCTTCAGCGTTGAACTTAGCAGTAAGTTCTAGCTGTTCACCATGACCAATCACATTGGTTTCAAACTCAGCACCATCAAGATCAATACCTGACATAGCAATAGACTGTTCAAGATTTTCTACAAGATCAAGATATTGTACTGGCTCGTATGCCTCAGACACAATTGCAATAGGTTCTCCACTATCAGTTCGACGCAGACCTACGCCCAGTGAGGGATCAATTCTTCCCCCATCAACGCCACCAAAGTTAGGGTTGAACGCACCAAGAGAAAACTTTTCTACATTAAAGTTAAGTACATCATGGTTAAACATTTTGATTATCTTTCATCTTTAGGTTGAAACGTATTGAGTGTAGTTGCTGGATGCACTGTGACATCTTGTCACTGTCTTCCAGTTTTACTGAACCATTTAACTGAAGCTGGCTTAGTACTTCAAGAGTTTCTTCTATAGCCTCAAGCGGTGTCATTAGACCATTCCTCGTATCCCTTTGTTGCTACTGCCATTTCATGTTCAATCCACCCATTGAGTTCATCTATATCAATGTCTTCAATATCAGTATCAAGAGCTACAAGCTCCATGTATTCTTCTACCATTGGTCTGCACCATGCATCACCACCATATCGAAGGAATCGTTGTACATCTTCTACACTTTGAAAGTCGGGTGTATACATTTTCATTCTCCTCTAAGTTGTATATCTTTTAGTGTGTACTCAGCCAGTATACCATTAAACGTATTAGAGATCAAGCACAATCCATTCAATACAGATGGTGCGTTGGTCATGGTAAAGGTCATAGCTGCCATCAGAGATTCCTCTGCAATGTTTAGATCGTGATTGTCTTCTTCTTGTAGTAGACTAAGCTCATTATAAACTTGGTTAAATACTTTCATGTTCATGTGATAGCTCCTCTAGTATGTCATGCCATGCGTTCATTAGTTCACTCCATGTCTACTGTGGGATCGCCCCACCTTACTTCTAGGTTTTGTTTTAATTTAAACTGCTTACACCCCTCGACATAAGCTTGATATTGTTTCTCACAATCTTCTTTATTATACCACCACTTAGGCATTACACTGTAAGACAGTTGTTGAAGTTCGTCCCAATCTTTTTTAGATAACATAACTTTGATCCTTCTTTAGCCATTCAAGTTGCATCATAGCTGTATCATAAGCTTGTGCTGGTGTCAAGTCAGTAAGTGAATAGGTGGTGTACTTTAGACCATACTTCTCGCCTGTAGTCTTGATCTTTTTGCGACGGCCTACGTCCCATGTAATCTTCCAGTTATCACCACCAAGTTCTATCTCTACGAAGTCAACTGTTTTCATCTTGTACCTCCATGTCAGGGACAAAGCCTTTGTCTGTGAACAAAGTTAGCTCAAAGTCTTTGTCTGTTTTATCAGTGACAGTTACCGTTATGGTTGTGAAGCTTTCAAAGTCGTCACGTTTCACTTTGATGTTGTCTACGCTATGTATTCTAAGTCCGTTCATTATTCCATTCCTTCCAATTCTTCATGTGTCCTACGGGCAGCTTCATCCCAAGTTTCAAACTGATCTTCAGGCCACCCGTCTTCGAACAGCCATTCCAAGTGTTCGTTGAATAAGTTCTCTCTGATAATCTCGTTTTGCATCACACTCATGTGCTTCCTCCATCCAATCTAGGGTTGCGTAATCTTCAGCCTTATCAATAGGATATCCCATTGAAATATATTTGTCAACTAAAATATCATAGTCAGGCATAATTATTTCCTTACCTTTTTGTTGTGGATACGTACCATCTCTGCTCTCATGTCTACTTCTTTAGCAAAGCTATTGAACTGATGTCTGCTGCAACATAAGTTTTTAAGAAACCTATCGAAGTCAAAGCATGGAGTAGAAAGATTATACAACAGTGCTTGTTGAAACTGCTGTTTCTTAATTGTCTTGTGAGTTAGTGGCATATACATTGCTGCTGTCTCTAACGTCCTGATCTTGCATAGAATATCTTCTATGTGGTGTTCATTGTCTCTGTCGTATGTAAGACCGCCAGACTTGAATATAATATTACCTCCATCTCCTTTTGTTAATGATACATACTTATTGTCTTTTAATGTTTCTTGTCTTGATATCTTTTTATTATAGATTGCAATCAGAACGCCAGCAGTTACTAAGTTATTAGCAAGATGATCCAAGAACTTTTTGTATGCTCTTGCTACTTTCTTATCATCTTTTTGTTTGGCATAGTATTTTGCATAGTCCATCAGTGTCCAGTTAGTCTTTCCAGAATTAAGCATCATAGTAATGTCGCCTATCTCTGAATCTTTTACCTTACATTCCATCACATACATTGGAATCTTTAGATACATTGCTGCCAATGCTCTATGCTCTCCATCTATTTTTACTATAACTTTATTGTCCTCAGTTATGTATACAATTATGGGCTGGAAGTTAAAGAAACCCATCTTCTTCATTCGTAGAATTATTTTTTCTACATTGTGAGGTAGTTGTTTACGATTGCCCAGTAACCTTTCCATCTTATTATACAAAGGGTTATCTGGTTTTATCTCACGTACAACATTAACTACTTTACACTTCTCAAAATCTTTTCTAATGTTTGTAGATTTGGTCATTGTTTTAGTCCTTTGGTTTGAAGATGATTAGTAATGTTTATACTATGCTACTCGTAGAGTTTCGATAGGTGCGCTTTCAATGTACTGCTTCTGTCGAAGCTGGCGAATGTAGATCACCCACTCAACACGCATGGTTTCTTTGAGAGTCACACGTTTGCCACTGGTGAAGGAGTTGTTCCTGTCACGTCGAGATATGCCACGATCACGGATCACGCCCTGTTCTGTTGATATGATGCTGCCCAGTGGCACGTACTTGTGTACTAGATTATTCACCAGCGTATCACGGCAGTTGCAATATCCGGTTTCGTACTTGATGTAGTCAGGATTCATGTTGGTCATTGATTTGGTCCTTTCAATTTTCTGGGACACCCCAGATTTTATCCAGCCGCTACCATAGCAGCCTTCTTCTTACTTGTACCGTGAGCCGGAAAGCCCACTACTACATTGCGATCCCACTTCTCACATAACATACATGAAGCACATGATACGTCATCTTTATAAGTAGCGGGACATACTACTACCTTCCTACCTTTGGGTGTAACTGTATTGGTTGTCTGATCAATAGGTAATACAGTTGCAACAGGCGCTATGTCCATATCACATAGCTTGTCTGCGTGTTCAAGATTGTTGGCCGATACATTAACAGTGAAGCCTAAGTGGTTCATCATATTGACAGTTATGGCGTTCTGGAAGTTATCCAATACGTCATAGTGTGTGTATGTAAACCCACGCTTTCCCTCATTAGCTTTGGCAAGCTCAATACACTTCTCATTGTCCAGCTTCTCCATGTCACCGGGTAGATCACCAGCTTGATTGTGACGCCACTTGCTACCAGTGGGCAGGTCTTTGATCTTGCTAATGAACGTAGACCAATCGTCACCACGCTCTTTGCGTGTAACTTTATCCCAATGTAGTTTCAATGGCCCACTGTCTGCATAGCAGCCATTACTTTTGAACGGGCATGAGGTGGGACATGTTGTCGCAGTGCTAGTTGTCACTGCCATCTTGCCCACTTTGGCGTTCTTTGATTTAGGCGTTACGTGAAACATTTTGTCTACCTTTTCATGTTGCGTAAGTTATGTTTAAACAATAGTTCTTCCACCCGTTGATGGTTTTCTTCCGCCGTATCCCTACTGTCAAACCAGTGTTTATATGTTTCCCAATCCATTGGCGGCAGATTGTGGGCCTCACACTTTTCAACGTGATAATTGTAGTCTTTCGTGCGACGTTTAGCCCATTCTTCCCGTGTTAATTCAGCCATTATACTTTCTCAATTAATTTTGCATACTTAACAGCTTCTGCAACCCATGCCTCTTTTTGTTCATAGTTATAAGCATTTTGAGCGTTCGCAAAAGCCTCGTCATAGGCAAGACGATAAGCTTTTACCTGTAAATTTTCATTGTGTTCCATTTTATTTGTCCATAATGTTAGGGTTTTACTATACTAATCTGCACAAAAAGAGGGCGACACAATCAAGCGCCGCCCCTATTTTGTAAAGACTATGTTGATAATTATGCCTGTTTAATTTCCAATGCGGCAGCAACCTTCACCAGTGTTTCAACGTTCTGGATTTCACGCCCCTCTTTCTTTGCCTTTTCGTAACGCTTGAAAAGTGAGGCGATAGCCTTGTCAATATCCAATGCTTCTGGCTCTTTCTCAACGGTATACTCCCAAAATGGGACGGCCTTGGCTTCCGCTATCATGAATTGACGGCGCTTGTTTGCGTCTTTGGGAAGCTTGAAACACTTTTCTTTTTCTGTCCAATTGTATGGCGTATGGTCCGAAAACCATTTAATAAACGCTTTGGTTCGTGCTGATTTCGGCAATGCATCCACCAGCCTATTTGCTGCCGAATAATCGCCATGTTCTGCCGCATGTTCCATGATAGCGCAACCGGCGATATCAATATCACGGTCGATATTCTTACCACGGGTTTTGATGGATTTAATGCGCTTGTTGATTTCTTTGATATCCATTTGAATATTTCCTATTGTTGATTTAAAACAGTAGTACCTATGCCATCCACAATGGATAGCATATAGCACTACCCCCCCGCCTTGCTATCGGCACAGGGATAGGACATTCTGATAGGCTGTGCGGGTATTTATTCCGCTGGCCCTGCCTTTTCGGCATTCCCGATTACTATCGGGTTTCTGATATCTCACACAATGACTGTCACACTTGCTAGGCATGAAAGCATCGCAACGCTTTTTGCGTCTCGGTTGCATCGGTCCGAATGCTTCTAGCGCCTTACCCTCTAACTGTGAGAGCTTGGCAATAGTCACAAACGGGGTTGCACCTATTCGATACCACATAAGAGATTTCCGGCTTCACCGTGTAACCTCTACCGAACCATGCTAGGCATTCCTGCCTAGTCCTTTACCGCTAACACCCGTCTGCCGTAGCAGGTTTGGGTTTGCGCCGTTTCGATGATTAGAACCTAGCAGAACGATTTGGGACAGTCTACATAAATCGACATGCAATATTGCCGTAGCCCTATGCGTTTATTGCATAGCTCTATATATATTATAAGGTATAGGCCGCATGAATATCATTACGATACCGGAACAAGCGATACAACTAAATGGCGAATTGGCGATACAACCCAGAGTGATAACCTATTGATATCTAACGATTTTACATATGTGTAAAATATGAATGTTCACGAAATGTTCACGCTCTCAATCGCCCTGTAAGCGTCGCACAAGGGCGGGAATGTTTTCCGGTATCATTCCACCTAGATCGTCGTGATCGCCATGAGTGATCGTCCTAGCGGTGTTCATGTTTTGTTCCATGTCGTCTGAATGGCACATTCCAGCGCCCGGAGAATGGCGGAATAGCGGCGAATGGCGTGTTCAAATACATATGAACAAGGGCGGGCAAGATTAATTAGCACGGGGTAATCATCATAACGGGGGTTTATGAATGTTGCATAGGCTTTATAAATGTTGCATAGGCTTTATAAATGTTAGCCGATGCTAATACTGACTGACCGGATAGTATCTTTGCAAGGTATCTGTTAATCTCAGGTGAGACTATCTCATATGATATTGTCTAGGGGGTAGGAAAAAAAACTGCGGCGGTGCGGCAGAAGTATAGAAAAGGGACTATAGATAAAATTATCAAAAATAACAGGGGGGTAAAATATAAAATAAAAAAATAAGGTATCCATAGTGTGACATAAATACAACAAAGCGGTACTAATTAGTTCCTTATTAGTATTATTTTATTATTTTATTAGTATCTCTATTGTATATCTCTATAGTATAGTGTATAATAGTACTATGGAGTATTTAGATAGTAACTATATAGAGCAGTACATTAACCTTGAAGCTTTACTAAAGCAGAATGTTGATGATCAATGTCATAACGACTTCTTGTCCTTTGTAAGATTAGTAGCACCCTCTATTGTGTCTGACTTCAGAATGGGTCGTCACATTGAAGTACTATCAGACAGACTACAAAAAGTACAGGATGGTCAGATAAAAAGACTGATGGTCTTTCTTCCACCACGTTCCAGTAAGTCTGTTGTATGTTCCAAGTTGTTTCCTGCTTGGTATCTGGGCCGGAACCCTGAACATGAGATACTAAGTATATCGCATAGTGATCAACTGGCAAGTGACTTTGGCAGATCAGTACGTGACATAGTAAACACTGAGGAATACCAAAAGGTATTCAAGGGTGTCTCTCTTAGAAGTGACGTCAGGGCTGCTGGTAAGTGGAAGACAAACCATAATGGTACATACTATGCTGCCGGTGTCAGATCACAGATTGCTGGACGTGGCGCACATGTAGCTATACTTGACGATGCTATGTCTGAAGAAGATGCGATCTCCAGTGCAGGTAGAAGGTTCATTAAAGAGTGGTATCCTGCGGGACTCAGAACACGTATCATGCCAGACGGTGCCATTGTCATAATCAATACAAGGTATCACTATGATGATCTCTGCGGCTGGCTACTGAAGCAGCAGGAGAATATGTCCGACTACGAAACTATACCGTGGGAGGTAATAAGGATACCTGCATGGGTTGATGAAGAATCTTCTGAATTACTTAATCTTCCTGTGGGTAGCAGTTACTTTCCTGAGTGGAAGTCTGACAGGATACTCAGGATGGATGAGAGCGAGATTAAGGCAAGTAACGGAAGCCGGTACTGGAACGCTCTGTATATGCAAGACCCCACACCTGAAGAAGGTGGTATAATAAAAAAACGCTGGATCAAGGATTGGGAATATGATGAACCGCCTAGCTGTG
>Ga0209631_10003648_pt1 | contig 17548 bp, 17 predicted proteins | sample COG_08_FD_184752 | JGI IMG/M metagenome (GOLD analysis project Ga0209631, IMG submission 184752) | Pelagic Microbial community sample from North Sea - COGITO 998_met_08 (SPAdes) (version 2) | ecosystem: Environmental > Aquatic > Marine > Neritic zone/Coastal water | place: Helgoland, sampling...
CAGATGAAAAAACTTTTAGTTCATCTAATATTATTAATCAAATAGGTATTTCGCTCAATGAAGAACAAAGAATATTTATCAATAAGATTAAAAAAACGACTAATTATATCGACTTCAATAAGATTTTTAGCAATTTTAAAAAATTAAAAGTTCTTGTTCTTGGAGAAATCATAATAGATCAATATTGCTTTGGAAATGGAATTGGAAAATCAGGTAAGGAGCCATATTTAGTTTTTAACGAAAAATTTACAGAAAACTATCTTGGTGGAAGTGCCTTTGTGGCGAGAAACATCTCATCCTTTGTAAAAAAAGTTAATTTATTTTCTCCTTTTGGATTTGAGAAAGAAAATAAAATAATTCTTAAAAAAGACTCAAAAAAAAATATTAATTATAACCTAATAAAACCCTATAAAAATTACCCCACAATTATAAAAAAAAGATTTGTTGATAAAATCTCTAATTATAAATTATTTGGTTCTTATATATTACCTGAGGTAAGCGCAATTAAGAATAATGATTTAATAATAAGGAAAATTAAACAATTAGAAAAAGAAAATGATATGATTATTTGTTGTGATTATGGGCATAATTTTATTAGTGATGAGATTGTAGATTTCCTTAAAAAGACAAAGAAAAGATTATTTGTAAACGCTCAAGTTAATTCCTCTAATTTTTTGTACAGATCTTTAGACAGATATACAAACGTAGACTCAATTATAATAAATGAAACTGAATTAAGGCAAGATTTAAAAGATAATTCCTCAGATATTTATTACTTAGCTAAAAAATTATTAAAAAAAAATAGATTAAAAAATCTTATTGTTACTATGGGAATTAATGGAGTTATATTGGTAAACAACAAAGGTGAAAAATTTAATTGTCCTGCTTTTGCAATGAAATCTACGGATAAGGTAGGCGCAGGTGATGCGATGTTATCTATTGTATCTTTAGGATTCAAATTAAATTTAAAACCTGAGCTTACTCTATTGTTAGGATCTATTGCTGCTTCAATGTCTGTTGAGAATATTGGAAATAAAGAAAGTATAGATTTTTATAAATTTGATAGAACTATAGAATATTTACTTAAATAATGAATGAAATAAAAAAAATTTTAGTAATAGGTGGAGCGGGTTATGTTGGAACAAACTTGGTGATGGAGTTATTAAAAAATAAATATCATGTAACTGTTTATGATTTAATGATTTATGGAAATAAACTTCCTGAAGGTAAAAGTAATTTAAAAACTATTAGAGGTGACGTTAGAGATCAAAGAAAACTAGAGCAATCGTTAAAAGGTCAGGACGCCATTATACATTTAGCCTGCATTTCTAACGATCCTAGTTTTGAGTTAAATCCTAAATTAGGGCAAGAAATCAATTTCGATTGTTTTGAGCCTTTAATAAAGGCATCAAAAAATAATGGAGTAAAACAGTTTATTTACGCCTCCTCATCAAGCGTTTATGGTGTTAAAGACATACCAGATGTTACAGAAGACGCATCTCTAGAGCCATTAACAGATTACTCGAAATTTAAAGCTAAATGCGAAGATATTCTAATTTCTAACACTAATAACAATTTTATTGGAACCATTATAAGACCAGCTACTGTATGTGGTTTTTCATTAAGACAAAGATTGGACTTAGTTGTAAATATTTTAACTAATTTAGCATATCATAAAAATTTAATAAAAATTTTTGGCGGTTCTCAATTAAGGCCTAATATTCATATCGATGATATGGTTCGTTCATATATATGTGTTTTAAATGCTAAAAAAAATATCGTTCAAGATCAAATTTTCAACGTAGGATTTGAGAACCATTCAGTTGAAAAACTTGCATTAATGGTGAAAAAGAACATTAAGTCAGAGGTAAATTTAGAGTATGCAAAGTCAGATGATAATCGTTCTTATCATATTAATTCAAATAAGATTAAAAAAGTTCTGGGTTTTAAACCAATTAAAAGTATTGAAGAAGCTATACAAGACCTTATAAGTGCTTTCGAAAAAAAATTATTTAGCAATACATTAAGTAATGAAGAATACTTCAATATTAAAAAAATGCAAAAAATTGATTTAAAATAATGAAAGTAAGATATTCGTATTTACAACAACAATTTTCAAATTGTCCAGAACTTTGGTCTAAATTAAAAAAATTTGTAAAAACAGGAGATTTTACACTCGGTAAACCTTTATTAGATTTTGAAAAAAATTTTGCGAAATTAATTGGCTGTAAATACGCAGTAGGTGTAAACTCTGGAACAGATGCAATTAAATTAAGTTTAAAGACTCTTGGCGTGTCTCATGGAGACGAAATTATAACCGCCTCTAATACATTTGTTGCAACAATTGGGGCTATATTAGAATTAGGAGCTAAGCCAGTATTCGTTGATTGTAATGATACTTTTTGTATGAATGTTGATCAATTAGAAAAAAAAATTAGCAAAAAAACAAAAGCAATAGTTCCAGTACACTTTACTGGCTACATGACGGATATGGTAAAATTACAAAAAATATCAAAAAAATTTAAAATTCCTGTTGTGGAAGATGCCTGTCAGTCAATTTTAGGAGCTATTAATGATAAAAAGGCAGGATCATGGGGTGAGTTTGGAGCATTTTCACTTCACCCTCTTAAAAACATAAATGTTTGGTCCGATGGGGGAATAATTACAACTAATAACAAAAAATATTATAAACATTTACTTTTACTCAGAAACCACGGGTTGATTGATAGAGATACAGTAAAAATTTCTGGTTTTAACTCACGATTAGATACATTTCAATCTCTGGTAGGAAGTTGGTTATTGCCAAAAGCACATTTTATTGCAAATCAAAGAATAAAAAATGCTAAATATTATGATAAAAAATTAAGTGAGATTAAAGAGATTAGAATACCTCCTAGACCAAAAAATTTCAAAATTGTTTATCATTTATACATTGTATTTGCTGAAAGACGAGACCAATTATTAAAATATTGCCTTTCAAAAGGCATAGAGGCTAAAATTCATTACCCAAAACCTATTTATATTCAAGAATTTCTAAAACATCTTAAACACAAAAGAGGAGATTTCCCTGTCACTGATTATCATACGAAAAATATAATTACATTTCCATGTGATCAACATTTAAGCAAAAACCAAATAAACTATATTATTAAAGTTATTAAAAATTTTTATAAAAAATAGTGAAGATTCCTTATATTAATCTATCAAAACAATATCAACATGAGGGAAAAAAACTTCTTTCAGTAATTAACAAAGTTTTGAAATCTGGTCAGTTTGTTGGCGGTGACGAAATAATAAAATTTGAAAAAAATATCACAAAGTTACTTAAAGTAAAGTATTGTGTCGCTTTAAATAGTGGAACAGACGCTCTTACCTTAGGACTATATGCTCTTGGAGTAAGAAAAAATGATGAAGTTATCACTACTGCGAATTCTTTCATAGCATCCACTGCAGTAATAGTTCATTTGGGAGCAAAACCAGTTTTTGTAGATGTTAAACCTGATCAATTAATTGATCCTAGTTTGATAGAAAAATCAATAACGAAAAAAACAAAAGCAATTATGGTTGTGCATCTTACTGGAAGAGTATGTGATATGAGTAAAATTAATGAAATATCTCAAAAATATAATATTCCTATAATAGAAGATGCTGCACAGTCTATCGGTTCAAAATATATTAATAAATATGCAGGATCATTTGGCAGGATTGGATGTTTTTCTGCACATCCTCTCAAAAATCTAAATGCCGTTGGTGACTCTGGCTATTTAACTACCAATTCTTCAAAAATTGCAAAGTTTTTAAAAGATGTCAGAAATCACGGTATGACAGATAGAAATAAAGTAAAAAACTTTGGTTACGTATCTAGAATGGATAATTTACAAGCTGCAATATTAAATTTTAGGTTAAAATATTTAAAAAAGATTATAAAAAAAAGAAGAGAGAATGCAAAAATTTATTTCAAATATTTAAATAAAAAATTTATTTTTATTCCAAAAGAAAATAAAAAAGAATTTAATACTTATCATACTTTCGTAGTCCAAGTTAATAATAGAAATTTATTACAAAAATATCTAAAAAAGAAGGGTATTGGAACAGCTATTCACTACCCGATACCAATTCATATGCAACCTGCTTTTAAAAAACTTAATTACAAAACAAACAAGTTACCTAAAACTGAAGGACAATCAAAAAAAATAATTACTCTTCCTATTCATCAATATTTAAAACTCTCTGATATTAAAAAAATTTGTAAAGTAATAAATAATTTTTATGAGAATAAATAAAAATAAAAAATTAAAATTATTAAAAGAGATGTTGAGAATTAGGCAGATTGAAACTTCAATAGCTAAAAAATACAAAGATCAAGAGATGAGATGTCCCGTGCATTTATCTGTTGGACAAGAAGCAATAGCAGTAGGGATATGTCAAAATTTAAATAAAAAAGACAAAATCGTTACTGCCCATAGATCCCACGCACATTATCTCGCAAAAGGAGGTTCATTAAAAAAGATGATAGCAGAGTTGCATGGAAAAGTGACAGGATGTGCAAAAGGTTTTGGCGGTTCAATGCACCTAATAGACTTAAACGCCGGAGTAGCCGCGGCTGTGCCGATAGTTGGAAGCACAATACCTATAGGCGCAGGTATAGCTTGGGCAAATAAATTGAGTAAAAAAAAAGATGAAATAGTAGTTATATTTTTTGGAGATGGTGCCACAGAAGAGGGTGTTTTTTTTGAAAGCTTGGACTTTGCATCTTTACATAATTTACCAATTCTATTTGTATGCGAAAACAATAATTATTCTGTATATTCTCATATTTCAAAAAGGCAATTTAAAAAAAGAGATTTAGTGAAAATTGGTAATTCACATGGAATAAATTCGATTAGAATTAATGGCAATTCAGTCGAAAAAGTTTTTTTGACTTCAAAAAAAATTATTAAAAAAATTAGAAAAGATTCAAAACCACATCTAATAGAACTTGAGACTTTCAGAAATTTAGAACATTGTGGCCCAAATAACGATGATAGTTTAAATTATAGGAATATAAAATATTTAAATACTTGGAAAAAAAAATGTCCATTACTTATCTATAAAAAACAATTAAAAAAAAATAAAATCCTTACAAATAAAAATTTTGAGTTTTTTACAAAAAATATAAGCACAGAAATTGAAAATGCATTTATTTTCGCAAAAAAAAGTAAATTTCCTAAAAAAAAATATTTAAAAAAATATATATATGCCTAATAAAAAAAGATTTATTTCTCTTGCAAGCGCAATAAAAGAAGCTCAATTGCTAGCAATGAAAAAAGATAAGAATGTTCTTTTAATTGGTCTTGGCGTAGATGATCCTAAAGGCATTTTTGGAACCACTAAAGGATTGAATAAAATTTTTAAAAAAGGAGATCAAATATTTGATTTTCCAACAGCAGAAAACGCGATGACCGGTATAGCTATTGGAGCTTCAATTTCAGGTAAAAAACCAATAATAGTTCATCAAAGAGTTGAGTTTTCTCTGCTTTCGGTAGAGCAAATTATCAATCAAGCAGCTAAATGGTTTTTTATGAGCGGTGGAACAAGTAATTCGCCATTAGTTATTCGTTTAATCATTGGTAGAGGTTGGGGTCAGGGTCCGCAACATTCCCAAAGCCTGGAAACAATATTTTCTCATATTCCTGGTTTAAAAGTTATAAGTTTGTCTACACCAAAAAGTGCAAAAGGACTTATTCTTTCGAGTATAAAAGATAAAAACCCTGTTATTATTTTTGAACACAGATGGCTGCATGATATAAAAGGACATGTTCCAAAAAAATACTATACAACACCTTTAGACAAGGCTCAGATTTTGAAAAAAGGTACAGATATTACGTTAATTTCTAGCTCTTACATGATTATTGAGTGTTTAAGAAGCGCATCTATTTTAAAAGACTTTTCTATTAATGCTGAGGTAATTGATATTAGAAGTTTAAGACCATTAGATATAAACACATTGATTAAGTCTGTAAGAAAAACAAAAAACACATTAATCGTTGATAATGGATGGATGAGCTATGGTATCAGCTCAGAAATAATGGCTAGAATTTTTGAGAATTTAACAAAAAAGGAAAAAGAATTTATTTCAATGAGTCGAATAGGACCGCTTGAAAGTTCAGTACCTAGCACTAGAGAATTAGCAAAATATTGTTACAAAGATTATAAAGATATTGTCAAATCTGTGTTAAAAATTCTTAAAAAAAATAACCTTAAGACCAGTACTCTCAAAAAGTATAGTAATAATGTTCCATCAGATCAACCAAACAAAAATTTTTTAGGGCCTTTTTAATGATTAATAATTATTCTCAATCAATAACACCAAGAACAAAAGAAAATTGGAAAAATTTAAAAATTTCTAGTAGAGAAAAATTAATTAATAAAATTTTAGAAGAAAACACAATTTATAATGATTTTGAGGTAGTAGAAACACCTGATAACGGCCAAATAGTCATAAGAATTGAAAAAACTATTCCTGCAAATAAAAGAGGATTAATTTTACTTAACCTTGAGGAAAAGCTTAAGAAAACTATTGACGAAGGACTAACAATTTGGTGTGAACCAGTTGGAGATAAAAGTAAATTAAGAAAACTTAGAGGAATACAAATTAAAACATAGTTCTATGAAAAAAGAAAATAATTCTGAAGTTGAAACTAAAGAGGGTTCACTAATCTTAGACTCTCATAAACTCTCATATCATTATGAAAGAATTCAAGCGTGGGAAAATGACGAGAGAATAGCACCAGTTTGTGTTGATATGGCATTGACAAGAGCATGTGGAGCTATGTGTTCTTTTTGTTATGCAATGGTCCAAGAGCCTCAAGAAAGAGCAAATATAAAAACTAAAGAAGCATTAAATCTATTAGATGATTTTAAGGAAGTTGGAGTGAAAGCAGTTTCTCTAATTTCAGATGGTGAAAGCACATTGTCTAAAGCATATGTTCCATTTATACAGCATGCTGCAAATATTGGAATTGATGTAGGAAATGCTACGAACGGTTGGGAATGGGAGCCAGAAAAAATTGACCAAGTTCTTCCACACTTAAAATGGGTAAGGTTTACTGTTGCAGCTGGAAAAGCAGAGTCTTACTCAAAAATTATGTTTAAAAGCTCAGAACATACTCCAGTATATGACCGTGCCATGAAACACATTAAATACGCGGTTGATCTTAAAAAAAAATTAAATTTAAAAGTAACTTTGGGAATTCAAATGGTTCTTTTGCCAGAATTCAAAGACGAGATTTTATCTTTCGCAAAACTAGCAGTTGATCTTGGCGTGGACTATGGTGTTATTAAACATTGTTCAGATGATGAATTCGGTACACTTGGAGTAGATTACTCTAAGTATGAGGATATGTACCAACTTTTAAAAGAGTCTGAACAAATGAGCAATGAAAATACTAAAATTATTGTTAAATGGAGCAAGATTAAGGATAAAGGACTTCCATCTTACAACAGATTTTACGGACCACAATTTTTATTACAAATAAGTGGCAGTGGTTTAGTTGCTCCTTCCGGGATGTTTTTTAATGCAAGATATTCAAAGTTACACATGGGTAATTTTGCTGACGAAAGATTTAAAGATATTTTTAAATCAGAAAGATATTGGAAAATCATGAATTATCTTGCTTCTCCTAATTTTGATGCTCAAACAATGATGGGTACTTTGCCTATTCAACATTATGCAAGTATAGCTTTAGATAACCATTTAAAAGGCATATCTAGGATAACTCCAAAAACTGGTCAAAAACCTTTACACGTAAATTTTATATAAAAACAAACCATGAAACCGGAGAGAGCTTTAAACATTGCTCTTAATATTTCAAAAATTTATTTAAAATTTTTTTTAATTGAAATTTGGTTATATTTAATCTCTTTTCCAATAATAATAATTTTAAGGATAATTTTTTCTTTTTATCCTATTAGGATAGCACCTTGCAGATCCTCAGTAATTGGTAATAGTATTGCTTATTTAGACTTATATTTATTAAATAAAAAAAATGAAAAAAAAAAATATTTTGATATTTTTTACCTAACTAAAAAACCTGTTTGCAATTTACAATTTTTAAAATTTGTTTCAAGAAATATAAAATACAATTTTCTTGTAAAATATCTTTTTAGAGCAAATAACATTATACCTGGAGGAAAAAAACTTAAAATTGATATTATTCACTCTGCACCTAATACAGATCCAGATAAAATAATTTATAAATCCAGCCCAACCTTAAATTTTAGTAAAGATGAAATTAATAGAGGAAATAAAATTTTTTCAGATCTAAAAATTAAAAAAAATGAAAAATATATATGTCTCTTAGTGAGAGATGAAATGTTTAAAAAAATTACAAACAAAAATTTAGATCTTTCTTACCACAATTTTAGAAACTCCAATATTGATGATTATATTGACACTGTAAGAGAATTCAACAACAGAGGTTATAAAGTGATTAGGATGGGAAATATTGTTGAAAAAAAAATGAATTATTTAAATGAAAATTTTATAGAGTATGCATCTTGGAGCAAAAAAGATGATTTCGCAGATATTTGGCTAATGGCTAACTGCTACTTTTGTATCACAACAATTTCTGGGTTGGATGAAGTTTGTGTTGCTTTTAGAAAACCACTTGTGCAAGTAAATTTTTTACCTCTCGAGGCTATGAGGCCGTTTGCAAAAGGAATTTCAATTTTCAAGAAATTAAAATTTAAAACTGGTGATTTTTTGAGCTTAAAGGAAATAAATGATCTCAAACTAATTAATCAATGGAAGGTAAAAGAATTTGAGCAAAAAAATGTAGATATAATAAATAATACTCCAAATGAAATAAAAGAAGCTGCGATTGAAATGGATGATAGATTAAAAAAAAAATGGACAATTAAAGAGTCCGAAACTCATCTTCAGAAAAAATATTGGAAAATATTATTTAACTTTACAAGGTTCAAAAAATATTTTTGGCTTAACGACGATTTTAAAATAAGCACCAATTTTTTAAAACAAAATGAGTCATGGCTTTTTAAAGATGGCAAAAATTAAAATCATATTTTTAGAGCTAATCGAAAATTTTTATAATTTCATAGCATCTATACTCTTTATATTTGCACCAAGTTATATTTACTTGCTTTCAAAAAAAAAATTTACAGTACCAAAATCTCATAGATGGAAAAAAAATATCAACCCCGAAGAAGATTGGTTATTTTACAGATCCAGAAAAAATAAATTTTTAGAAGCAAATATTATTTTAAGGGGAAATTCGGTAAAAGAAAATAGTGATAAAATTAATTACGATATTCCTACTTTTTTCGTAAATTTTCATGAAAAATTAGATAGTAAACCGAATTTCTTTGGCCTAACTTGTAGATCACCTGACTATTTTTTAGATAAAAATCTTGGAAACTATATACAGATTAATACTGGCTTAATTTCAAATTCTACTGGCAAGCCTATATGGAACCAATCAAAAAATAGTATAAAAAATTTTGATAATAAATATAAAGATATCGTTGAAGAAATTTCAACTAATGCTGTTGTCCATAAATATAATTTCGAGAAATTAAATTTAGATTTTGGATCAGGTCTACTATCTATTGTTCTTATTGGTTCTATTTTTAAAAAAGTAAATGTTTATGGATGGGACTATTATATCAATCAAGATATTATAAATTTAAATTTTAGTGAAATTTTTTCAATATTATTTAACAGACATTCACTAGTTTTTTTAGAAAAGAAAGAAAACAAAAAAAATTTACCTACAAGAGATCTTCCCGTAAAAAGAAAATTTTTTGCAACAATAATTAATTGGCATTACGCGAATCGTTTTTCACTAACTAACAAATACAATATTGAGTCGTTTATAAAAAAAATAGGAAAAAAAAAAAAACTAATAAATAAAATTGAAAAAATTTTGCTAGATGAAAACTATTAAAAATATTTTTAGTTTGATTGAGAAAAAAAGATTTAATATTGCTTTTTTTATCATTTTTTCATCAATCATTCTTGCCTTTTTAGAACTGATTGGAATTGCAGCGATACCAATTTATTTAGGTTTTTTATTAAATCCTGATATTTTTTTAGAGAAGTTTACTTTTCTTAATTTTATAAATTTTAAAACCTTAGAAAAAGATAGTTTATTAATTTATGGCTCAGCAACAATCATTTGTTTTTTTGTATTAAAAAATTTTTACTCAAGCTTAAATATTTACCTTACAGAAAAAATGTTTATGAATGTAAGAATTGACACATCTATCAAACTGTTAAAAATATATTTGATTAAAAATTACGATTTTTTCCTAAACAAAAACTCATCTATAATTATAAGAAATGTTACTAATGAAACTAGTTTAGCAGTTAGTTTCATTAATTCATCTTTTCAAATTTTAAAAGAAGTTTCAGTAGGTCTCGTTTTATTAAGCGGGATGATTATACTAAATCCAGTAATAATGTTATCCATATTAACTATATTAATTTTAAGTGTTTATACCTTTAATCTTTTAACAAAAGACAGAATTGAAAATATGTCAATTTTAGGTAGAAAATTTAGAGGAAAATTATTAAAAATTTTAAGCGAAATGTTAAATACAATTAAAATCATAAAATTGCGAGGAAATGAAAATTTTTTTTCAAATCAATTTGAAAAAGAAAACACAAAAATTGAAAAGATAAGATTTATTGTAAATTTAATGACTAAATTACCAAAGCACATTTTAGAAATATTTTCTGTTATGGCAATATTAAGCTTAATGTATTATTTTGTTTATTTCAAAAGCACTTCATTGGAAGAAACCTTACCTATAATTGCATTTTTTTCTCTTTGTTTTATAAGACTTTTACCAACAATAAATTCGTTATCCTCAAATCTTCCTAATTTAAAGTCAACCCATGTTTCATTTGATTATATTAATAATGAACTAAAAAATCATCATACTAATCAAAATCGTCAAAAAAATAATAAAATTGAACAATTTGATTTTAAAGAAATAAATTTTGAAAATGTTGATTTTAAATATCCAAGCCAAAATAAATTAGTTTTAAAAGATATTAATCTAAAAATATCTAAAAACGAAAATATATCAATTATTGGGGAGTCCGGATCAGGAAAATCAACTTTGATTGATTTATTCATGGGTTTACAAACTCCTAATCAAGGAAAAATTTTAATAAATGGTAGGGAAATTAATAAAAATCTTAACAATTGGCAAAATTCTATTGGGTACATACCTCAAAGTATATATTTGCAGGATGAAACTATTGAAAAAAATATAGCGTTTGGTGTTCCTGAAAATGAAATAAATAAAAAGAGAATTCAACAGGTTATTAAATTAGCTCAATTGAATGAATTTGTTACCCAGTTAACTGATAAAGAATATACAATAGTTGGTGAAAAGGGTGCTAGAATTTCAGGAGGACAGGTGCAAAGAATTGGTATAGCAAGAGCGTTATATTTTTATCCAAGAATTTTAATTTTTGATGAAGCCACTAGTTCTTTAGATAACAATACCGAGAACAAACTATTAAATGAGATTGAGCATTTAAAGGATAAATATACAATAGTAACTATAACTCACAAATCGAACGTAGCTAAAAGATCATCAAAAATTTATGAAATTAGAGAAAATAGATTATCAAAAATAAGTTAAGATGAAAAAATTTATAAAAATAAATATATCTGAAGATTTTTATATAAATTTAGAAAAATTAGAGATGAGTTATAATAAAAATATATATGGTTTTAGAAAAAATGATTAATAAAAACGCATTATTCAAGTCAAAACTTTATTTACTTAATGAAAATAAAAGTATATCTGATGCCATAAAGAAATTACAAATAAGCAAAATAAAGACCTTAATAGTAATTAACAAAAAAAAAAAATTAATTGGCACTGTAACTGATGGAGATATTAGACGAGGCATTCTTAAAGGTTATAACGGTAGCGATGCAGTTTTAAACATAGCAAATAAAAGACCGTATAAAAAAATTCTAGGATTAAAAAATTATAATAAGTTAGAAAAAAAGAATATTTCTGTTTTACCAGTGGTCAATAAAGAAAATATTTTAAAGTCCTTAGAGTTTTTTAATTTCAACTCAGGTTTCAGTAATTTTAATTATAATACTGATATTCTAATAATGGCTGGTGGATTTGGCAAGAGATTGATGCCAATTACAAAGAAAATACCTAAGCCTTTAATTAAGATAAAAAAAAAAACATTATTAGAGATAATTATTTATAATTTTAAAAAATATGGATTTCATGAATTTAAAATATCTACTTTTTATAAATCAAATTTAATAAAAAAATATTTTAAAAAAAAGAAGTTAGGAATAAAAATTGATTACATTCAAGAAAAAACACCGCTAGGTACTGCAGGCTGTTTAGGTTTATTAAATTATAAAGATATAAAAAAAAATATTATAATTCATAATGGGGATATAATCTCAGATTTGAATATTTCAAATCTTTTGAAATTTCATAAAGACTCTGAATCTGACATAACAATATGTGCTAAAGAAAAAATTAATTCATCACCATTTGGACAAATCCTTTTTAAAGGCCAAAAGGTTAAAAAAATTTTAGAGAAACCTAAAAATAAAAATTTTATTAACGCGGGTATTTATGTTTTTAAAAAAGAGGTGATAAAAAATATATTGCCTAAAAAAATTGATATTACTTCACTCATTGAGTCAAAAATTCTGAAAGGATTAAGCGTTAATATATACCCAATATATGAATACTGGGTAGATATTGGCAGAAGAGACGTTTTAAAAGAAATTTTAAAAGGGAAAAATGACTAAAGTATTTTGGTGTAAAAATTGTTTGAATATGTCTACAAGACCTAGAATAGAGTTCGACTCAAGAGGTGTTTGTAATGCTTGTAATTGGGTTAAAGAAAAAAAGAAAATAAACTGGTCAAAGAGAATTAAAATTTTTAAAAAATTAATTAAAAAAACTAAGGGTAACCCCGCTTACGACTGTATAGTTCCTTGCAGTGGTGGCAAGGATGGAACTTATGTAAGCAATAAAATAAGAGAATTAGGCTATAATCCTCTTACAGTTACTATAAGACCTCATTTAGAAAGTGAATTAGGAAAAATTAATTTGGAAAACTTCGTCAAAATTAATAGTTTTGCTCATTATCATATTTCTATACCTTATAATATTGTAAAAGAATTCAATAAATTTGGCCTGGTCTATAAAGGATCTCCTTATTATGGTTGGTTAATTGGTATGCAGTCAGCAGTTATAAGGCTAGCTTTAGATATGAATATTGGATTAATTATATGGGGTGAAGACGGAGAACTAGAATATGGAGGAACAACAAAAAATAAAAATACTACTGAATTTGACATTTCATATCTTATAAACGAAAAAATCGAGGGTGATTATAAAAAATTTTTAAATAAATCAAAATTTAAAGAAAAAGATCTTCATCTCATTAAGTTTCCATCAAGCAATGAGATTAAATCAAAAAGGCTTAAATTAACTCACTGGTCTTATTTTGAAAATTGGGATCCATACAGAAATTATATGTTTGCAAAAAAGAATTCAAAATTAGGCGAAGCTAAAGTAGGAAACGTAGGCACCTTTACAAATTTTGCTCAAAATGATCAAGAGCTTTATAATCTTCATGCATATTTTATGTACATAAAATTTGGATTTGGAAGAGCTACTCAAGATGCAGGTATTGAAATAAGACGTGGAGCAATGACCAGAGAGCAAGGTAAAAATTTAGTAAAATTATATGATGCTTCGTACCCGAAAAAATTTTTAGATGCTTACCTAAATTATTTTCAATTGACTGAAAATCAATTTAATAAAATAATTGATAAATGGGTAAATAAAAAACTTTTTAAAAAAACAAAATCTGGTTGGAAGGCTAAATTTAAAATTATTTAATGAGAAAAAAAGTGGGAATAGTAAATTACGGTATGGGAAATTTACAATCAGTAAAAAATGTATTAGATCACATGTCTGCTGAGAGTTTTTTAGTAGAAGATGAATATGTTTTAAAAAAAACTAAGTACTTAATATTGCCTGGAGTAGGATCTTTTAATAAAGCAATGGAAAATCTTAATAATCAAAATCTTGTAAAGGGTATCCGAGAATTTGTAAAAAATAAAAAAAATAAATTACTTGGAATATGTCTTGGAATGCAGTTAATGGGTAAAGCAAGTAAAGAAGATGGCAATACAAGCGGACTTGGCCTTGTTGAAATGAGTTTCAATCTTTTCCCTGTAAAAAAAAATTTTAAAGTGCCCCATATTGGATTTAATGAAGTTAAAATAAAAACGGATAAAAAAAGGTTTTTTAAGGGAATTAAAGACATGTCCGATTTTTACTTTAATCATAGTTATATGACAAAAGACAACGAAAAGATGGACACCGAAATAACATGTGATCATGGAACTAAATTTTTGGCAGCATTTCAAAAAAATAATTTATATGGATCACAATTCCACCCTGAAAAAAGTCAATCTAATGGACTAAGGTTAATCTCCAATTTTTTATCTGATTAAATGATTAAAAAAAGAATTATTTTCACATTTTATTATTGTGATGGATTCTTTGTTCAAAGCAGAAACTTTGATTTGCAAAGAGTAGGAAATATTAATTGGATTAAAAAAAATTATAATTTGAAAAAAATTTCAAATTTTATAGATGAAGTTGCTATTATTAATTTATCCTCAGAAAATTCAAATGATGATTTTATTAAAAATCTAAAACAACTCGCAAAAAGTTTTCTTGTACCAATTATGGCTGGAGGCCGAATTAAAAATTTTGAAGACGTAAAAAAATATTTTAATAATGGTTGTGATAAAATTATTTTAAATTCAAATTTATATAGAAATATAGATTTAATTGAAAAAGTTTCTAAATCTTATGGGTCACAATCTATTGTTGCATCCATAGACTACAAAAAAAGTGGGAAGGATAGTTTCATCTTTATAAATAATGGAAAAAAGCAGATTAATGAAAAACCATCAGAATATTTAAAAAAAATTTTGAAAATGAATATAGGAGAGGTTTTATTAAGGTCAATCGATAAAGATGGAAGCGGTGAAGGATTAGATTTTAATTTTTTAAAATATATTCCAAAAAAGAATAATAAAAATATTATATTAGCAGGAGGTTCCGGAAATGTTTCTCATATTGAAGAAGGTTTAAAGAATAAAAATATAAATGCAGTATGCACGGGAAACCTTTTTAATTTTATTAGTGATGAACTTAAAAATACAAGACAAAATCTTTTAAAAAAAAAATTTAATCTTGCCACATGGAATAGTCAAGAAATTGAAATTTTAAAAAATAAATTTAAATAAAATGAAGAATTTAATAGAATACTTTGTAAAAAAAAAAAAAAAATTAAAAAAACAGTTTTTACCACTTCACGAGCCTAATTTAACAAAAAGTGATGAAAAGGAAATTATTAATGGCCTAAAAACTGGCTTTGTTTCTACAGCTGGTAAAGATATCAAGAGGTTTGAAAATAAATTAAAAAATTTAACAAAGTCTAAATTCGTAATTTCAACAATTAATGGTACATCGGCTATTCATATTGGCTTAAAGGTGCTCGGAGTAGGTTCTGATGATGAGGTATTAATACCCTCAATAAGTTTTGTTGCCGCAGCAAATGCAATAATTTATAACAACGCCACACCACATTTTGTGGATTCCGAAAAAGAGCATTTTGGAATTGACCCTATTAAACTAGACCAATACCTCAAAAAAAATACTTATATAAAAAAAAATTTATGTTTCAATAAAAAAACAAAAAGAATAATAAGAGCGATAATAGTCGTACATGTTTTTGGTCACCCGGCTAAAATAACTGAAATTCTATCTATAGCTAAAAAGTATAAAATAAAAGTTTTAGAGGATGCAGCTGAAGCTTTGGGAAGTTTATATAAAAACAAACAAGTTGGAACTTTTGGCGATATTGGAATTTTAAGTTTTAATGGCAATAAAATTGTCACCACAGGTGTGGGTGGAGCTATTATGGTTAAAAATAGTTATCACGCTAAATTGTCTAGGCATATGATTACAACTTCAAAAGTAAAGCATAAATGGGAATTTATTCACGATAGAGTTGGGTATAACTACAGATTATCAAATTTAAATGCGTCTCTTGGCTTATCTCAAATTTCTAAATTAAATAAATACATTTCGCACAAGAGGAAATTATTTAAAAAGTTTAAAGCTCTTTTAAAAAATGAGAAAAATATTAAATTATTAAATCAACCAAAAAATTGTAGAAGTAATTTTTGGCTACATACTTTAGTTTTAAACAAGCCTTCAAAATCAAAAAAAAATCAATTACTAAGAAAATTTCATAATAGAAATATTTTTGCAAGACCGGTATGGAAACCTTTGCACAAATTAAAATATTTGAAAAAATGTCCTAAGATGAACCTGAAAAATACTGAAACACTAGAAAATCAAATTATCAATATTCCAAGTAGTTATTATTTATAAATTATGAAAAAAAAAGAAGTAGCAATTATTGGAGCAGGTGGTCATGCAAAATCCTGCATAGAAGTTATAGAGAGTAAAAAAAACTATAAAATTATTGGGATAATTTCCAATTCAAAAAAAGATAAAATAGGAAAATATAAAGTAATTGGTAATGACCAAGAAATTAAAAAGATAAAAAATTTGACGTCAAATGTTGTTCTTGGAGTAGGTGGATTAAAAGATAATTCAATTAGAAAAAAACTATTTAAAAAATTTAAAAATTTTGGATTTAAATTTCCTGCGATAATTGCGAAAAGTGCTGTAGTTTCAAAAAAAACAAAAATAGGAGAGGGGACAATAATATTTAATTTTGTTTATATTAATTCTGGTGCAAAAATAGGAAAGAATTGCATAATTAATAATAGGACTCTAGTGGAGCATGATGCGATTATTGAAGACCATTGTCATATCTCAACTGGAGCTATTATTAATGGAGATTGTAAAATTGGTTCAGGAACATTTGTTGGTAGTGGATCTGTATTATTAAATAATTTAAAAATAAAAAAAAACTCATTTATTAAAATGGGCGCGGTAGTAAAAAAATAAAAAAATATGAAAAAAATTTGTTTTATAACCGGATCAAGAGCTGATTACGGTTTGCTGACACCTTTGATGTCTCACATTAAAAACGATAAAAATTTTATTTTTCAATTGATTGTAACTGGAACACATTTATCTAAAAAACATAATTTTACAATAAAAGAGATTATTAAAGATAAATTTAAAATTGATTATTCAATTAACATTAATGTTAAGGGATATAAGCATGAAGATATTTGTAAAAGTATGAGTATAGCAACAAAAAATATATCGTTGAAACTAAAGGCTTTAAAACCAGACTTAATAATTCTATTAGGAGATAGATATGAAATATTTTCGGCTTGTTCAGCAGCTTTTGTTCATCAAATTCCTATTTGTCATTTACATGGTGGTGAACTTACAAGAGGTTCAATTGATGATGGTTTCAGACATTCAATTACCAAAATGTCTAACTTTCATTTAGTGTCAAACAGCAAATATG
>Ga0209631_10003650_pt1 | contig 17545 bp, 15 predicted proteins | sample COG_08_FD_184752 | JGI IMG/M metagenome (GOLD analysis project Ga0209631, IMG submission 184752) | Pelagic Microbial community sample from North Sea - COGITO 998_met_08 (SPAdes) (version 2) | ecosystem: Environmental > Aquatic > Marine > Neritic zone/Coastal water | place: Helgoland, sampling...
CTTATCAATGATGCTGGTGAGGTTGGAACATTGAAAAAATCAAGGTTAATGATGAACCTTTAGGCCTTATAGAGGGAAGAGATATTTTATCCCTGCCCTCTAATATAAAAATTGCACATTTTGTTTTCAGTTGTTAACTTTTATCTTTAAGTGCAACTAAAAATTTGTATTGATATGCCAAAAAATCTTGTTGAACCAAATTTAACAAAATTTGAAATTTTCAAAACTTTTTTATCTTTGGGCTTATCATCTTTTGGTGGCCCAATAGCACATCTGGGCATTTTTAATCGAGAGCTCGTACTAAAAAGAAAATGGCTAAATCCGAGTTTATTTTCAGAGATGGTTGCACTTTGCCAATTTTTGCCTGGTCCATCGTCAAGCCAGGTAGGGTTAAGTATAGGATTTATTCGGGGCGGATTTTCTGGGGCTTTGGCTGCCTGGATTGGATTCACAACACCTTCTGCCATTATTTTAATTGTTTTTGGTTACCTATACATTAATTTCTCAAATTTTATTCCGTTTGGTGCAATACATGGTCTGAAGATTTTTGCAGTTGCAATCGTTGCTCATGCTATTTGGACAATGGCGTTCACCTTCTGCAAAAACCTAAAATGTATTCTCATAACAATTATAGCAGCGTCGATTATACTATTGTCACCTTCGCCCTTAATCCAATTTTTAACTATTTTCTTTAGTGGTTTACTAGGGGCTATTATCTTTAAGGTTTCTGAAGAGACAACTGGGTATACCCAAATTAATGACATTAAAATAAAATTTGCATTCGTTTTAATCATTATATTTTTCACTATTCTTTTTGGGCTACCTCTACTGGTGAATTGGTTTCCAGATCCAACAATAACAATAATTGATAGTTTCTATAGGGCAGGCTCACTAGTTTTTGGAGGCGGTCATGTTGTCTTGCCTTTATTGCAAACTGAAATTGTTTCATCAGGCACAGTCAGCGATGACGCTTTTTTGGCTGGCTATGGAGCCGCTCAGGCTATGCCTGGGCCATTATTTGCATTTGCAGCGTATTTGGGAGTTGTCTCTAATTCTTTTCCAAATGGTTTATTAGGAGGTGTAATCGCATTACTGGCAATTTATTTACCATCATTTTTACTAGTATTAGGTATTTTGCCTTTCTGGTATAAAATAAGAAACATTTTGATAATAAAAAAAGCAATAATTGGCATTAATGCGTCTGTAGTTGGTATCTTAATTGCTGCATTTTTTTCACCAGTGGCGGAAAATGGAATTTTAACTCTTCATGATTTAGTTATCGCATTTGTATTTTTTTACTTAATAAATTTTTATAAAATTCCAATTTGGGCATTGGTATTATTGTGTGCGATAGAATCTTGGATTTTTTATTCAATTTTTTAACGATTTTAAATCCAATAATATATTCTTATTAAAGCTTATATATGCTGCCTGGCTATATTTTTATTTTAAATATAGAAAATACTATTATAATTTAAAAATATAAATTATTACATAACTTCAAAATAACTTATTGAGAGCTTAAATGAAAAATTCAAAAACTGTTTTAATTGATCGTAATCCAGGGCGTAATTCTCAGACTTATGGAATTGCTCGCGAATTAAAGACAGAAATGGATCTAATTCACGAACCATCTATTGGTGTTGTCGGCAACAAAGGTGACTCTCAATGTTACATCGGTGTTGAACAGAAAGTCCAAATTATTCATGAAAAATTAAGACAACGTATAGGTTTCAAACCTGGTCAGTTAAAAATGAGGCTAGTTCAACCTGAATACACGGTAGCAACGTCAGATGGTATCAGAAATGGCACAAAGGAGATGCGTTACTCACTAATTGGTCGAGAGGTAACAAATGACTCAATATGTGAACATTTAAGTGCCAGTGGGTTAGAGGGTCTAATAGCTGTAGTTGCTTGTGATAAGCCACCAGTTGGCACGCTAGCGGCGATTCTAGAGCATAATAGGCCTGCAATTATGATGTCTGATGGGTCAATTAGACCAGGAGTGGATTCTGTAACTAACGAACCTATTGATCTTATTACGAGTTATCAACTGGCTGGAAGTGATGATGAGGCTTTGAAAAAGCGTATAGCTTGCGAAGCATGTCCGGGCTATGGAAGTTGTGGTGGCATGTTTACTTATAACACAATGCAGACTTTTATAGGAGTTGTTGGAATGCAGCCATTACATATGGTCTCACCTGCATCACAGGACAAAAGGAGAACCGAAGATTTTCCCGACGAATTAATTAATTGTCTTTCAAACATGATTAAAAAAGATATTGCGCCAAGAGACATAGTAACAAGCGAGTCAATTAGAAATGCAATAATTGTGTCAATGGCTGTTGGTGGCTCAACCAATGTTATGCTGCATGCTCCTGAATTGGCCAGAGCTGCTGGTTATAAGAATTTTACGACTGATGTGATGAGTGCTGAAGAATTTAACCATCTTTCTAAAAATGTAATACCTGTTGTTATTAATGCTAGGCCATTTGGTAAGTACTCTATGGTGGATATTGATGAAAAAGGTGGTGTGCAAGTTATTGTTAAGGATCTTTTAGATGCTGGTTTGTTGAATGGTGATACTTTGACGTGTACTGGTGAGACTTTATCTGAGCAAATTATCAGGTTAAAACCGCCAATGCCAGATGGTGACGTTATTTATCCAGTAGAAAACCCCTTTAAGGAAACAGGTGGACTGAGAGTTTTAGGTGGAAATCTCTCTCCAGAATTTAGCGCTGTACTTAAATTAGCTGGAGTCGAAGGTGGTCTTGAGAATAATATTTTTAAAGGCCAAGCAAAGGTATTTAATGGTGAGCAAGCATTGTTAGATGGGTTGGCAGAACATCCAGACTCATTTGAGAATTTTGACATGATTGTCGTAAGATATGAAGGCCCTGTAGGAGGGCCAGGAATGCCAGAAATGTTAGACTCCACATCTCGTATTACTGCGCTTTGTCGAGAAAAAAATATTGTTGTTGGCTTGATGACCGATGGACGATTTTCAGGTGGATCGGTTGGTCTGGTAATTGGTCACGTTGGTCCAGAAGCAGCTATTGGTGGTCCTATAGGTTTATTAGAAAATGGTGATAAAATCATAGTGGATCTTAATTCAAATGAATTAAACTGTGAAGAGTTATCTGACATAAGTATTTTTAATAAACGCAAAGCCCGTTGGGATTTAGAGGTTAAAGAGAACAATGGCACACATCCAAATGTGGGCAATGCGGATACAAGACTGTTAAACAGAATGAGATGCTCTGCGGTTTCTGCAGTTTATGGTGCTGGAATGCATCCAAACAGAGAACTTTGGGTAAGCTCACCTAGAGATCCAATAACAGCCGACTTTAGTCCAGAAAACAAATTTAAATGATAGTTATTCTATCTTTTTGTTGAGTTAATTAGTTTCCAAATTGAAGGTATAAGAAGAGCTACTAAAGCTAATTTAATTGTGCATCCAATCAAAAATGGCATTTGCCCCAAGGTAAGTGTTGGTTTATTCCAAGTATATATTTCTTCAGTTAAAATTTGCTTGCTACCATTTTTGACATTTATTAGCTCCTTCTAGTACTATTTTTTACTCTCGAACTAAATCAAACATTAAGGAAAGATAAAATTTAAACATTACAAAACAATAATATATTAATATTTATTAATGCAAAATTTATATTCATTTGTGTGCGCTTAACCTCAATATAAGGAGTAATTACATTTTGCAATTCTTATATAATTTGTTAAGTAAACAGAAATAATTTGTAATTTGAAGAATGAAATAATGTTAAACAAGAATTTATACACAAATTTCCAAGAAAAATTCTTAAAACACAGTAATCGCCTGTTTCTAGAATCTGATCACGGAACATTAAGGTTTGATGAGATACAGGAACAGACAGGCTTGTATGTCTCACTTTTTAAGCAAATGGGAATTGTGAAGGGTGATCGGGTAGTTGTTCAAGTTGAGAAATCAATAGAAGCTGTCTTGTTGTATCTTTCGTGTCTTAGGTTTGGTGCAATTTATATTCCCTTAAATCCTGCCTATACATTAGAAGAGGTTAAATATTTCTTGAGTGACTCGATGCCTGCCCTCTTTGTTTGCAGCCCAGAGCAAGAAGAACTTATGAGACCACTTACAACAGAAGTAAATATCGCAAACCTATTATCATTAGGTAAATTGTCCAATGGATCATTAGTAGAATATTTAAAGACTCTGAAGCCATCTGAATACGTTGAGCATTGCCAAGATGATGACTTGGCAGCTATCTTGTATACATCGGGAACCACTGGCCGTTCAAAAGGGGCGATGCTGACACATAAAAACCTATTGTCTAATGCACTTAATTTACTTGATTACTGGGCATGGCAAGATGATGACGTTTTACTTCATGCTTTACCTATATTTCATGTTCATGGACTTTTTGTTGCTCTGCATTGTGCATTGTTAAACTGCTCAAAAGTTATATTTCTTGATAAGTTTGATGCTAATAGAGTTTCAAATGAGCTATGTAATTCTACTGTTCTTATGGGAGTTCCAACTTTTTATGTGAGATTATTAAAAGAAAAGACATTTAATAGAAAAAAATGTGAAAATGTGAGATTATTTATTTCGGGATCAGCTCCTCTGCTGCCAGAGACCTTTACTGCGTTTGAAGAGTTAACTGGTCAAAGGATCTTGGAAAGATATGGTATGACTGAGACGGGTATGCTCACATCAAATCCATACAATGGTAATCGAATTGCCGGATCTGTCGGATATCTACTTCCAGATGTATTGGGAAAAATAGTAGATGCGACAGGAAAAAAGGTTGTAGAAGGAAAAATTGGTATATTAGAGGTATCAGGGCCTAATGTATTTCCAGGTTACTGGAATATGCCAGAAAAAACTGCAGAAGAATTTCGAAGTGATGGTTACTTTATTACTGGTGATATGGCTTTTTCTGATAACACTGGGAGAATATCAATCGTTGGCAGAGAAAAAGATCTCATTATTTCAGGTGGTTACAATATATACCCTAAAGAGATTGAAAGTATTCTTGATGACATAAATGGAGTGGTTGAAAGTTGTGTTATTGGCCTACCTCACAACGATTTTGGAGAAGCTGTCGTTGCGGTTATTATTGGAGATGATAGCATTCAACTATCTGAAAAACTTATTATAGATGGAATAAAAGTCAAATTAGCAAAATATAAACATCCTAAAGCGATAATTTTCGCAAAGGAACTCCCAAGAAATACAATGGGAAAAGTCCAAAAAAACCTTCTTAGAAAAAAATTTAATGATTATTTACAATAACTTTTCAATCATATTTAAATAATATCACTCTGATTTATGACTTAAAATTAAAAACTTGTTTATAAATATTGTATAAGATATTGATTATCTTGAATAATTTTATATATTGTTTCAATCAAGTGAATAATAATAATGCTAAAACGTTTTTTTATTCTTAAATTACATCTGGAAAATTGGTAAATGCTGCATCGGTTATAGGCGTCATTACACTTGTTTCCAGTACTGCGCCTGCCTCAGCTCGCTCTTTGGCAAGTTCTTCATCTGCCTGGAATTTTTGCAGGTTTTCCATTGATGTGAAGTGCATTACGACATGTAATTTTGAGTCATCCTGCATTTCTGTGCCAGCAAAAACAAAAGTTAGACCATAATCCTTAAGTCTTTCTTTGTTTTTGACGACCATAGCCTTCCAAGTATCAAACCCTTTTGAAAGAGTAATTGAACCACTTACTAACATTATATTCTCCCTATTTCTTAAAATCATTCTTAATTCGAAACATCAGAGCAAAGTGAAGGCAAGATCAAATTAAGATTACTTTAGGTCAACAAGACAATTAACCATCCCTTTTCCGTTGTCTGCTACATCGTACAGAGCAATATTTCACATTTTCCCAGTCCTTGGCCCATTTTTTTCGCCAATTAAACGGCTTTTTACATATTACACATATCTTTGATGGGAGAGGGTTTTTATTCATAAAATAAGTTAATTCGATCGAATGCGTAAGTTTGATCGATTTAATTGATCGATTGAGGTGCATCCCATTAATTTTAAGTCACGTTCTAATTCAATCTTGTATTGATTCAAAGCTCGCTCAACTCCAGCTTGACCTGCAGCACCCAGTGCATAAAGATATAGTCGGCCACCTGAGCAGGCTTTTGCTCCAAGTGATAATGCCTTTAAAATATGAGTTCCTCTTTGGATCCCACCTTCACAAATAATGTCTAATTTATCTCCTACCGCGTCAACAATCTCTGCCAATTGGTCAAATGGTGCCCTGGACCCATCTAACTGACGACCTCCATGGTTTGAAACCATTATACCAGTAGCACCTATATCCACAGCTCGCTTTGCATCCTCAACGCTCATTATACCTTTCAGCGCAAAATGTCCGCCCCATTGAGAGCATAGTTTCTCTGCGTCATTCCAATTCATGGATTGATCCAACATTGTAGAAAAATACTCACCAATTGATGTGGTTACATTTGTCCCAGCACCAACATATTCTTGCAGGTGCGGTAACTCAAATTTTGGCTTCGTTATGAAATTTAGACCCCACATTGGCTTTGTGATAAAACTTAATAAGCTACTTGGTGTGATTTTAGGGGGTATAGTGAACCCAGATCTCAGATCTCTTTCTCGATTACCACCAGTGATTGTGTCAACCGTAAGTGCTAAAACATCAAATTTTGCTGCTTTTGCTCTCTCTAACAAGCTGTCATTTAATCCACGGTCTTTATGAAAATAAAATTGAAACATTTTTGGTGTATCTGTTAGGTTAGCTATTTCCTCAACACTTACGGTACTTAGTGAGGAAATTCCAAACATTGTTCCATATTTTTGAGCTGCTTTTGCTACCGCACGTTCACCGTCATAATGAAACAATCGCTGCACAGCTGTTGGTGCACAATATAGTGGCATTTTAAGTTTTTTCCCAAATATTGTTGTAGACAAATCTACCTCATCTACACCAGCCAATACATTTGGAACCAGATCAACGTCATCATAAGAAGTAGAATTTCGTCTATAAGTAATCTCGTCATCTGCCGCGCCATCAATGTAGTTAAAAACTGGTGATGGTAAGCGTTTTTTCGCTAACTTTCTAAAGTCTTTAAAATTATGACAATGTTTTAATCGCATGACTTCTTTCAAACTAAAAATTTTTATTATCTATGGCATTATTCTGATACTTTGACTCGTCAAGAATAGCAAATGAGACTATCATGTATCAGAAGAATAGTGGTGGAATATATATGGGCAGTCAAAAGCAAGACAAAAAGACATTAACAGTCTTATTTAAAAAACTGAAAGCCCACTATAAAAAACATGGATATGGGGTTAGGAAACGAAAGAAGGGAAACCCGATGTGGGGTACTGACCCAAAAAGACTTAAAGAAAATCAAGAATAATTGTCAGATTTTTTGGAATTTGAGCCTGTACTAGTGGTTTTAACCAAGGCTATAAATTAACATATGATAGATAAACCTAAATTTTTTCCGAAAGCCTATGGCTTAAAAACTCAGAATGATATCAATGACCTTTATGATGAATGGGCTGACAGTTATGACGATGAGGTAGAAGAAAATGGGTATGTGTCCCCTGCCCGAACAGCCTCAGCATTAACACAGTTTTTACCATTAGAGGCATCAATATTTGATATTGGATGCGGTACAGGCTTATCCGGGGTAGCTTTAAACAACTCTGGCTTTTTGAATATCCATGGGACTGAGATTAATTTATCAATGTTAGTAAATGCTAAAAAGAAGAAAGTTTATAAAAGCTTAATTCAAGGCAAGATTAGCAATCCATTTCCAGATCCACCAGGAACATACGACGCAATTGTTGCAATTGGTGTTATTGGTGCCGGTGCCGCTCCAGCATCATTATTACGAAGTGCATTGAAAGCTTTAGAATCTGGAGGCTTGCTTGCATTTACTTTAAACGATGCTGCCATGGCTCAAGAATCATGTAAGATTGAATTAAAAACAGTGCTTGATGATAATTTAGCTGTGGAGTTATTTTCAGAGTACGGACAGCATCTTTCCTCGATCAATATTGGTTCGACTGTCTATATACTTGAAAGAATTTAAAAAAGATCCTTAGACAAATATGTAATTAATATTTCAAACTAGTGTCGGAGCTAAAAACTATCTTGCCGTCTACTATGGTGTGAGTAACTGTTAATGTTGATAATTTAGTAGTATCTAAAAGATCAATTCTGTCAGAGAGGATGACAACATCGGCCAAGTAACCAGCACTCAATTTCCCTTTTTTTTGCTCCTTGAACTCAGCATATGCGCCTTCAATTGTATAAGCCTTAAGTGTTTCTATTAAGCTTAATCTTTGATCTTTCTGTCCATTAGTCCATACCTTTCGATTAAGCGCATTTGAAATCGCGTTAATTGGATTAACGTTGGAAACTGGCCAATCTGTAGAAAAGGTGACCTTGCCACCAGCATCATTAATGCTCCGCCAGGCGTAAGCTAAATCAAATCTTTGTGGGCCAATTTTTGAAATTGTTGGCTCCAAAGGTAACCCATCAGAACCGGGAGGGTGAACTGGTTGCATTGATGCTATGACACCTAGTTTCTTAAATTTTGGTATGTCGTTTTCTTGAATTAACTCAATATGTTCAACCCGATGCCTGCTATCACGAATGCCATTTTTGTCTCTCGCATACGTATAAGCATTCAGTACTCGGCGTACTGCAGCGTCGCCTATTGAGTGAACTGCAATTTGTAGACCCCGTCTATCAACATCTTTTGATAGTGCATTGAAGAGCTCCTCATCAAAAAGGGCGTCACCCTTATGACCTGGCGTATCTGCATAATCATCAATTAAAAATGCAGTGCCTGAATCAAGCACACCATCCATAAAGAATTTCACTAAGCCAGAACTAAGAAAATCATCATCCCATCTCTCGTTCATTTTTGATGCGAGTTCTAACTTTTCTATTCGCATTTCAGTCTTAAAATGGAAAGGTACCTTAACTCTGCATGTTAAATTCCCTTTATTTCGAATTTCTTCTAAAAGTTCTAATGTGTAAAAATTACCATCCATATTATGAATGCTGGTCACCCCAAGTTTTGCTAAGTGACTTAATCCGTTTTTCAATACCTCAATATCATTCAGGCGTTCTTGATTTGTTGCCGGTGGGTGTGGATCTTCTCCTGTGTCCAATCCAACCCGGGCTCTATTTGATCCTTGCAACGTGAGTACCAGTCTGATGGCTTCATTCTCCTTCAACATGCCTTCAGCAAGCCCATCAGACGACATTAAAACTTCATGTCCCACTGGCAGGCTGACACCATTTAATACATTGGCATCACTTAGAGCTTTTGTATTAGCCCAGGCAGTGTGGCCATCGGGCGCCTGCAATAAAATTGGATTGGAGGTTGATACTTGGTCTAGTTGTTTTCTACTTTTTAAATCTGATTCACTAAATAACTTATAGTTAGCCCCACGGCCAAAAATGAATGACCCTGCTGGATTCTGGCTTATTTGATTTAAAATTGATGATTTTAATTCGTCGAAAGTATTTACTTGCATTAAATCTAATTTATTTAATCCATCTGCACCTGGAAATAGATGGACATGGCTATCAATAAAGCCTGGCATTATAGTTCCACCATTTGCAGATATTACTTTTGTATTTTCTTCTTTTAACTTTAAAATTTCACTTTCAGAACCAACTTTGTGAATTTTGTTATTTTTAATAAAGATTGCCTCTGCAGTTGACGACTGTTCATCCAATGTTTGAACGTGACCATTAATTATTATTATTGTCTCTACGTTCATGAGGTTTCCTATTAAATAAGTTTAGGATTAGTGACGATAATTTTTTAAAAATTTATAGTAAATAAGTATTATTGAATACTTTACTTCATGATAAAATTTTGAGCAAGTTTAAGACAATATTGAATATTATGGAGTATGTTTATGAGCCAACCATCAAACACACCAATAAAATATAATGATGCAGCCGCATATGATGAAATGATGGGCGCTTGGAGCCAACTATTAGGATCAAAATTTATCGATTGGATAGGTCCAAGTCAAAATAAAAAGTGGATCGATATTGGGTGTGGTAGTGGAGCCTTCACTGAGCAGATTTTTGAACAATGTGCCCCAGTTAATATTGCTGGTATAGATCCATCTGAAGAGCAAATTGAGTTTGCAAGTAATCGCTTCTCATCTAATATTTTAAGCTTTCAAGTTGCAGATGCGATGGTTTTGCCATTTGAGGAGAACTCATTTGACTTTGCGACAATGGCATTAGTTCTTTTCTTTGTGCCAAAGCCTCTGGACGGTGTAAGAGAAATGGTACGAGTTGTAAAACCTGGAGGCTCTGTTTCTGCTTATGTTTGGGATGTTTACGGGGGTGGATTGCCAGTTGAAATTATTCATTTTGGATTACGAAAAATGAGTATTGGTTATCCAATTCCGCCAAGTGCAGAAGTATCTACAATAGAGAATTTAAATGATTTGTGGTCACTCGCAGGGATCGAAAATATTGAATCAAAACAAATTACGGTGTCACGCACGTTTGCTAGTTTTGAAGAACTCTGGAAAATCACACTTAAATCTCCAGCGCTCCAACCTGTACTAAACAGAATAAATACGCGTGAGTTGAGTGAATTGAAGCAGAATGTAAAAGCTAATTTATTAGTGAATAAAAATCAAAGCGTGACCTACGCTGCTCACGCAAATGCAATCAAAGGAACTGTTTAAGTATTAAAAAAATTTTAGCAGCGTCATGATAGAAATTATAATAAGGGTGTGGCAAAGCTAAGGTTCAGACAACAGGAATTGTGGTATTTATTTTTAACAAATACAATTTTGAACCAACCAATTATTGATATGGTAAGCGTCCATAGATTTAGTGTCACAAATCTTACAAAAAAAATTTCAAAAATCTAATGCTTTTCGGCACATTCTGACAATTTAGTTTTTAAGCAAAAGGTAGTAGTCCAGCCAGAGTCTCTGCTTAAATTTAATGAATTTGCATACTGTACACTTATTATTTTCGCGGTTGCTAAATTTCTTGCTAATCCAATATATTTTTCCTCTTTATCGGGTGAATAAAAGTATACATTGTATTGTGCATTTTCTAATTCATTACACGTGTACTCTGTCCCTGCTTTGCAAGGTTCTGGCCCGAACAAGAAATCAAAGAAATCTGCTTTAGCTGAACCAGATGTTAAAATAACAAAACCAACAACCATTAACAGTTTATTGAAGATTTTTGCAGGGGTATTAGGATTAAACATTTTATCATTTTCTCTATTTAATATCTTATACGGCATCTAAATCAAATTGGATCAATTCGGATTGTATTTAAATTATGATTAAACTCGGTATTGCTAAATAACATTGGTTTTACTAAGGCCTTGCTAAGGTAAGTAATGATAGAGAAGTTTAAAAAAATATTGAAAGTATTATGAGATGACTGTTTTAAATGATTTTGGTTTTGGAACACAAATAAGAAAATCTCCTTTTTTTGACGCAACCGTCAGATGGGGCGCGACGGCATTTTCCGTGTACAATCACATGTATATTCCGCGTGACTTTGGAGATCCAGAACAAAACTTTTGGAATTTAATAAATGACGCAATCCTCTGCGATGTTTCTGTCGAAAGGCAGGTTGAGATAACTGGCCCAGATGCAGCTCAATTTATCCAACTTTTGACACCTAGAGATTTATCTAAGTTAGCTGTTGGTCAGTGCAAATATATACTAATCACAAATGCCTCTGGTGGTATAATAAATGATCCGGTTTTATTGCGGCTTGAAGAAAATCATTACTGGATATCATTAGCCGATAGTGATGTCTTACTGTGGGCACAGGGAGTTGCTGTAAACTCTGGGTTAGATGTTAAGATTTGTGAGCCAGATGCATCGCCATTGCAACTGCAAGGTCCTCAATCTGGGAAAATAATGCAGGAACTTTTTGGGGAAAGTATTAGTGATTTGCGTTATTATTGGCATCGCGAGCTCTCGTTAGACGGTATTCCGTTGATTGTCTCACGGACTGGTTGGTCAAGTGAACTGGGTTATGAAATATTTTTAAGAGATAGCAGTAAAGGCGATTTGCTGTGGGAGAAAATAATGGCCGCAGGAAAGGCCTATGGTTTAAAGCCAGGTCATACTTCTTCAATTCGACGCATAGAGGGTGGAATGTTATCTTATCATGCAGATATGGATATAGACACTAACCCATATGAGCTAGGCCTAGATCGCTTAGTCCATTTAGATAATGGTATGGACTTTATTGGAAAAGATGCACTGCTAAAGGTAAAAAATGAAGGAATTAAACGAAAACAGGTCGGGCTCCATCTCAACTCTGACCCACTGCCTGGTCCTAATACTCGTTTTTGGGGTATTAAGCATCATGAGGTTGAGGTTGGTAAGGTTACCTCAGCGGTTTACTCTCCTCGATTGAAGAAAAATATTGGTCTCGCCATGGTTTTAATTGAATTTTCAGATATGGGTCAAAAACTGATCGTAAATACACCTGATGGTGATGTTGAGGCCATGGTTGTTGAAAAACCATTTTTCGATCCCAAGAAAAAAATTACTACACAAAATTAGTAGGTTGTTCGACCTTTATTTTAAATGTCATTATAATAATTCAAATGATTTTATTTTGAATAAAAAGGCTATCATTTAGCTCAACATTTCATTGTTAGCTTGGCCGGCAGCCCAGCCCGATGACCACGCCCATTGGAAATTGTATCCGCCAAGCCAACCAGTGACATCTACAGCCTCACCAATAAAATAAAGACCAGTTACTTTTTTGCACATCATTGTTTTTGAAGAAAGCGCATCCGTATCTATGCCACCTAATGTCACCTCTGCCGTCCTATATCCTTCTGATCCGTGAGGTGTTAGGGGCCACGCAGTAAGTGTATTTGCTATTTCGACAAGGTTACTATCTGATTGGTCAGCAATCCTACCCGATAAATCAAGTGAGATAGACAGATACTCAACTAATCTTGACGGAAGATAATGAGATAGAACCGTGGATAGGTTTCGTTTTCCATTCTCTCTTCGATGATTTTTTAACTCATCTAATATTGCTATGTTTGGAACTAAATTCACAAAGATTATCTCTCCCTCCCGCCAATAGGATGAAATCTGTAAAATCGATGGCCCCGAAAGTCCTCTGTGGGTAAAAATCATCCCTTCATCGAAGCTAACTTCGTTATTAAACACTTTAGTTGCCACGGAGGTTCCAATCAAAGATTTAAAACGGCCATCTGCAAAAGTTAGCGGGACTAGAGCAGCGCGAGGCTCCACAAGTGGAATTGAGAATTGTTTAGCAACTTCATAGGCAAATCCAGTTGCACCCATTTTTGGAATTGACTTTCCACCAGTCGCTATGACCAACTGATCACATATAACGGTTACCTGCTTGCCATTTTGCTCAAGCAATAATTCAAAAATATCTTCTTTTTTGTTTAACTGCTTTACTGAGCAAGATAATCTTAATTCGGTCTGAGCTTGGTTTAACTGAGACTTCAACATCTCAATAATCTGTTTGGAAGAACCAGTGCAAAATAATTGTCCAAGAGTTTTCTCATAGTAACTAATATTATATTCCTTAACCAAGTCGATAAAATCCCATTGGGTGTATCTGTTTAATGCAGATTTAGAGAAGTGAGGGTTATTAGAAAGAAAGTTGGTAGCCGTAGAATTTATATTAGTGAAATTGCAGCGCCCTCCTCCAGAAATACGGATTTTTTCACCAGGACTTTTTACATGATCAATTAATAATGTTCGGCCTTTATTCTCTGAAGCACACATCATTCCTGCCGCTCCTGCACCTATTATAATTGTATCGTACTTCATCTACTTGGAGATGCAATTAACTAGGAAAAATATCAAGTCATAATTTTAAACTCGATATATATTTAAATAAAGATTAAGTTTTCAATAAAACCAATTGAAAGAAAAATATGACTAAAATTACTACCACTTCTGCTGCTCCAGATCTTACTGCTTTAAGAGAGGATTATACTCCATCAATTGATATTAATGAGGCAAAACAGAATTATGACTACGATTTAAAGAAATTTCTTAAGTACTCAAGTGTCACTAAAATTAGTTCAGATCCAGTAGCTTTAGAGGCAGTGTTAACTCATGCGTATCATGCCCTAGAAAAAGGGTTAACCATGGAGGTTCCACGTCCTGGTTTTGGTGTAAATGCGATTGTCTTATCAATGGCAGCAATATCAAAGTTAGAGAGTATTGGTTGCAATGGGATTGCAACCAAGGGAGCCCGTGGAATGTTGCAGTCATATGTTGATTTTCATAAAAAAAACAAGTTCGATATCGATGACAAAATCAAGGATAAATTAATCAATTTTGTTAATCTAATGTCTGAGACAAAACATCCAGGGGGATCTTATTCCTTAACGTCAAAAGAATTAAAAGAAGCCACAACTTTTGACTATGAACGCTTTATTCAAGCCCGATCAAGTGTTCGCCATTTCACTGGTGGGTCGATTGATCCTTTAATGGTAAAGACGGCAGTAAGACAATCTTTGAAAGCTCCACGTAGCTGCAACAGAGAAACTCGAAGGGTATACGCTGCCTATGATCAAAAATTAAAAAATTATTTATTATCTTATCAAAATGGGAATCGTGGATTTGGTCATAAATTGGGCGTTGTACTACTAGTTACAGTAGACTTACGTCAATTTGATTTGATTGGCGAACGTAATCAGGGCTGGATTGATGGTGGCTTGTTTGCAATGTCTCTAGTATATGCCTTACATGCCGCTAGTTTAGGAACATGTATGTTGAATTGGTCTGAGGATTGTAAAAGTGATAAACGGATCCGAGGGGCGTTTAAAATTCCTGATCATGAGATTATAATCACAATGATTGGAGCTGGGCATGTTCCTCGTAAATTTGAAGTGACTGCGTCACCCGCCCCAAATGTTGAAGAGGTGTTATCAATAATTGAAACTCAAACTTTGGATTTATAACAATGAATTTAAATGAATATGCTGAATTTGACGCTGTTGGTCTAGCCTCCGCAATTAAACGTAAAGACATATCTGCTAGCGAAGTTACAGATGTCGCAATTGAAGCAATTAAAAAGTTAAACCCTAAACTAAACGCTGTTGTGATGACTAACTTTGATAATGCACGAAAGTATTCTAAAGAACTCAAAAGTAACTCCGTACTTGCTGGGGTGCCATTTCTACTCAAAGACGTTAATCAGTTCAGTCATGACATGCCTACGACATTTTCTTCAAAGTTTTTTTCGAATGCGTCAGCAAGGCCTGACAGTGAGTTAGTGTCCCGTTGGAGGAATGGTGATTTAATTATACTTGGTAAAACCAATATGCCTGAATTTGCAGAAAATTTTGTCTGTGAGCCAACATTCCGAGGCACAACCTTAAATCCATGGAACTCAAAATTGACCACTGGTGGTAGTTCTGGGGGCGCTGGGGCCGCTGTTGTATCTGGCATGGTCCCTTTAGCACACGGAACAGATTTGGGTGGGTCAATCCGAATTCCAGCCGCCTGTTGTGGTGTCTTTGGTCTTAAGCCAACGGCTGGATTAAATCCTGTTGGCCCCTACTACATTGAGATATCAGGTGGCTTTAACTCTGATCATGTAATTTCAAGAACCGTTCGCGATAGTGCAGCCGCACTTGATCTTAGTGCTGGCCCCATGTGTGGAGCACGTTATCACGTTAAATCAAGTGTGGAATCTTACTTAAAGACACTCGATAAATCCGTACCAAAGCTTAAAATTGGTGTAACAACGGTTACTCCAAATGGTAATGCAGTTGGGTCAAATCAAGAAAAGGCAGTTCTGGAAGTTCACAATGCCCTTAAAAGTATGGGGCACGAAACGGTAGAATACGACTACCCAACAGAGCTAGGCTTGGGGAATTGGATGGAAAATCTATGGATGATTGACGTGGTATATGAAATCGAAAATCACATTAAAGAGCTTGGTCGTGAGCCAAAACGTGATGAGTTGGATGCGCTCACTCGTTACTCTCGCCAACTTGTTGGGAGCTTGAGTGCAATGGACTTATATCAGGCCCGTCAGAGCGCGCATAATGCTAGTGTTAAATTAATGCAATCAATGAGTAATATTGACATGGTCCTGTCACCTGCGTTGGCAAGTGACCCTATCCCTCTTGGAACTTTGGACAGTTACTCTGATGACTTTAATATGGAGATGTGGTGTGAGGAAGGGCACAAATTCGCACCGTTTTCTTACATCTGCAACGTGACAGGTCAGCCATCTGCATCACTGCCTGTTCAACTGTCTGAAGGTGAGCATCCTTGTGCCGTTCAGCTAGCAGGTCATCACCTGCAAGATCATGTAATATTACAAGTAGCGCAAGAGCTTGAGCGATATTTTCAGTGGAGCAGTTATCGACCACCAGTGTGGGCAGGAACATAATTCATTATACCGACTACGATAGGTATATAACTCCTAATCACGTCATTAGGTTTTTGTTAAGTATTTGTTGTAGGTTCGCTTGTTAAGGCAGTACCTTTCAAAATTATGGATGGCAAAATAGTTTGAGTTCTATAATTTACATATTTACAGTTGACTTTAGTTCTAATAATTACAACACTTTCGGCTAGGATCTTAGTAATTATAAACAATTAAACAATTGTCAACGAATATGAGTATTTTATAAATACTAAAGGAGTGAAAATGCCAGAAATTGATTTAGCCTACCTTCCAGTTGTAGGTCGAGGAGAACAGATAAATATCATTTGTGCGATGCATGGGATCAAAGTGAATTCCTTAATGTCCAATCCTATGGGTGATGATTTTAATAAGGATACACAAGCGCCCTTCGGCACAGTTCCTTGGATGAAAGACCATTCGAACGGACTTGAGTTAAATGACTCGATGGCTATTGTTCAGTATTTGGTAAATAAATATGAGGGACCTTTAACTCCAAGTGATGCTGATCAAGCAGCACAAGTTGCTATGTATTGGTCCTGGTGCCAGGATTATTACTCTTTTGTATTATCTCCATTTCACGATATTATAACAGGCCACAATGAACCTTTTTGGAGAAGTCTTCGCTTAACTGATACGCTTGCCGAGGGTGGAAAAGAACTTGGTATAAAGAATTTGACAACTCTTCACACTAACAGATCTAACATGCTTGAGAAGAATTTAGCAGCATCCAGCTCAGCCAAGCCATTCATGACAGGGTCATCATGCTCTTACGCTGATATCTTTTTATATACATGTGTTCGTACAGTACAGGAGACTGGTGGTTTTGGAATTTTACGCGATGAGTTTGGTGGTGATCCATTTAAAGACTGCCCAACTATAGCAAGCATATGTTCTGAAGTCGGTAGCATTAATGAAGTTGGGCAGACTGTAGGATCAAAGTTTTCCGAATGTCCAATTTAAATTAAGGTCCTAATAGGAGCCGTGACGTGACAAAAATTACTGAGATGCCCGCAGTGGCTCGTGGTTTTATTTCAAATCTTGATTTACCCGTTGTTGATGAACCAGACTGGACAATACCTTCTCCGCC
>Ga0209631_10003652_pt1 | contig 17539 bp, 14 predicted proteins | sample COG_08_FD_184752 | JGI IMG/M metagenome (GOLD analysis project Ga0209631, IMG submission 184752) | Pelagic Microbial community sample from North Sea - COGITO 998_met_08 (SPAdes) (version 2) | ecosystem: Environmental > Aquatic > Marine > Neritic zone/Coastal water | place: Helgoland, sampling...
AGATGGAGACACGTTAATGCTATGCGGTCATCTAGACACCGTACTCACCGATGGGTATCAAGATCCTTTTGTGCCAACTGAAAAAGACGGGCGTATCTATGGACGGGGTTCGTGCGACATGAAGGCAGGCTTGGCTTGCTATCTCGAAGTCGCTCGAGTCCTCAGAGATTCAGATATTGATTTGGCTGGATCGCTGATGTTGTGCGGCGTTGCCGATGAAGAATGGAAAATGATTGGCTCTCGCGAGATCGGTATTAATGGACCCCGGGTAGATCACGTCATTATCGGAGAGCCGTCGGATCTTTCAGTTTGTCCGGCACACAAGGGCCAATACGGGCTTTTCATTCGCACCTATGGCCGAGCGGTTCACTCAAGTATTCCTGAGCAAGGGGAAAATGCGATCGAGCGGATGGCGCAGGTGATTAATGCGCTGTCAGATTATAACGAGGAGCTCGCAACCCGAGACCCTCATCCACTCTGTGGACATGGCCGCTACAGTCCAGGTGTTATTCGCGGCGGAGAGCTTGCCAGTACGGTGCCTGATTTTTGTGAGTTGGAGATTGACCGACGTCTGTTGCCGAATGATTCTACGGAAGAGGTTTATAGTGATATCAGGCGTCGACTGGATCCGCTTAAAAATAGTGATCCCCATTTTCGGTATGAGCTGAGTGAGCCTTCATATGTTAATCCGCCGAACGATCTTCCAATTGACGCGCCGGTTGTCAGATCCTTGCTAGATTCTTTGACCACTCTTAAAGGGGCTCGGGCAAGTGCTGAGGCTTTTCCTGGATCAACTGATGCCCCTCACCTGAAGAGTCCTTCGGTTATCTGTGGCCCTGGTTCCCTAAAGCAGGCGCATTCTTTAAACGAGTATGTGGAAGTAGAACAATTAACCCAAGCGACTCGCATGTATCTTAAGGCCGCGTTTGACTTGCTAGGCTAAATCAGAACCGATTTGGCGAATAGGGGGCTAGATCAATCGTGGTGGGCTCGCGGTCGATTAGCTGCTGTATGAGTTTGCCCGTGATTCCACCGAGTGTAATGCCAATGTGGTGATGACCAAATGCGTAAAAAACGGATGAATGTCTGGAGGATTGACCAATAACCGGGAGGCTGTCCGGCATCGTCGGGCGAAACCCTAACCAGTCAGATCCTCTTGCGCTAGCCTCGGGAAGCACCCGTCGAACAACGCTTTCGATGTAATTCAGACGTCCTTGGTTAGGTCGCGCATTTAGTCCCGCGAGTTCGACTGTGCCCGCAGCGCGGAGGCCGTTATCTAATGGAGAGATGTAAAGCCCGGCGTCGGCAAGTCCGACCGGACGATTCAACAACCAGGCGTCGTTAGGGAACATGACGTGATAACCTCGCTCGGTATCAAGCGGAACAGGATCGATACATCCGCCTGATATCTGGGTCGACCACGCACCTGCTGCGATGATCACTCGTTTTGCCTCTAGATCATTAGTGTCTGTTCCAATCTTTAGACGTCCATTGGACATGTTTTTGAGCGAACACACTTTATTGTGAATAAACTGACCACCATCATCGATAAAGCTCTGAGTGAGTCTTTGAATTAAGGCTTTGGGATTGATCAGTTGGAAACCATCATTAAAAAGAATGCCCCCGGGAAAAGTCGGCGCTAGGTGAGGCTCTAGTTCTTGAATTTCTCGAGATGTAATTTCAGTAATGGGCACGCCCTGGTCCCGACGGCGCTTGATATCATCTTGAGCAGCTGATAGCGAATTTTCAGTGGCGTAAAGATACAGGGTGCCTTGGCGTTTTATCAGGTCCATTACCTGAGACGACTGAAAGAGTGCAATTGATGCTTCTTCTGCATGACGCAGCAACGCACCTAAACCCCGAATTGTGTGGTCTACATTGTCTCTTCGACAATGTCGCAAAAAATTTAACATCCATGGAAGACGTCTGGCGAGATAGAGCGGCGATACTGATAGAGGTCTATCAGCACCCAGCATCAGCTTGGGTAGATTGTGAATCAACTTGGGATGATTAACGGGAATGCAGGCATAGCTCGCAAAGGTTGCCGCGTTACCAAAGCTGGTTTGACTGCCCGGCTCGTGTTGATCAATGAGTGTGACTTGATGACCTGCTCGCTGTAAGTAGAGGGCGCAACAGACGCCCACCATTCCGGCACCGATAACGAGATTGTTTTTTTGCACCTTTCCCATACGATTTTTATTTTAATGTACTTTTGATAATGCGACGATGCTGGCCTCGATACTCGAGGGGATGATCATTAAAAGGTTGAAACTATTTTTGATTCAGATCTATTCGGTAAGATGGATTCAGAACAAAAATAATTCGGTGCATTTTCAGATTTAACCCCGTTTTGACGGAGCAAAGCGTTAATTTTCCACTCGAAAAGAAACTTTCGGTTAATATCGTCACGCAGATTCACGCAAGATTTTTGTCAGTTTTCACGTCACGGCAAAATCGAGTGGCTTGTTTAAAAAATGGGATGCTTTTAAATGCCAACAATAGGGGAAATCAAGTGATCAACCAGGCTAAATATTCGTTGTTAGTTGCTGCACTGGCTTTGGCAGGAACCGCGCATGCGGACAGCGTCAAAATTGGCTTTGTATCAACGCTAACTACTCCGGCGGGTGTTATCGGTGCGGACATTCAAAACTCGGTTGACCTCGCGCTCGAGCATATTGACCACAAAATGGCAAATCTCGATGTTGAGTTGTTTATGGAAGATGACGGCTTTAAACCCGATGTGGGCAAGCAGAAAACAGATAAACTCGTAAAGCAAAATGACGTGGATTTTGTTGCTGGGTACATTTGGTCCCATGTTTTGCTTGCCTCAATGAATTCAGTGCTGAGCGCGAACAAATTTTTGATCAGCGCTAACGCAGGACCTTCCCAGGTTGCGGGTAAACGTTGTCACGAAAACTTTTTTTCGACGTCGTGGCAAAATGACCAAACGCCAATGGCACTCGGTGAGCATCTGAACAAGGAAGGCATTAGATCACTCTATGTGATGGCGCCAAACTATGCGGCCGGCAAGGATATGGTCGCGGGAGTGGAGTCTATTTTTGAAGGTGAAATCAAGGGCAAGGATTTAACAAAATGGGGCGCCGACGCTCAACTTGATTTTTCTGCTGAGCTGGCGAAGGCTAAAGCCTCGGGCGCGCAAGCACTTTTTGTTTTTTACCCTGGTAAGGCGGGCCCGGCTTTTTTGAAACAGTACCAGCAGGCAGGACTGCAGTCAGTGCTACCACTTTATAGCGTTTTTACAGTAGATGCGATTTCGCTCCCGCGCCTTCAAAAAGCAAAGCTTGAGGGCGTTCTGGGTTCTAAAAATACTCAGGCCTGGTCGCCTGATTTGGACAATGCAGCCAACAAGCGGTTTGTGGGGGATTATCTTGCCAAACATGGCGGATACCCGTCGTTTTATGGTGCACAAGCCTATGACTCGATTATGCTGATCAAAAGCGCTGTCGAGTCGGTCAATGGCGATCTGTCAGATAAAAATGCGGTTCGAGACGCGCTGCGATTGGCTAATTATGAATCGGTCCGCGGACCTTATACCTATGGGAACAACGGAATGCCGATTCAGAATTTTTACCTTCGCGAGGTTGTCGAAGATGACGAAGGAAGATGGACCACAAAAGTGGTTGAGACCGTTTTTGAAAATCATCAGGATCCTTACGCATCGGACTGCAAGCTCTAGGGGATCTCCTTGGGGTGACTATCGACTGTGAGCACAGTTCTTAGGCAAGGTTAGACCGCGCTCGTTATCGAAGGGATCGGTATGGACTGGAACCTATTAATATCCCAGTTAGTGAATAGCATTCAACTGGGATTGTTGCTCTTTCTACTCGCCTCTGGGCTTACGCTTATTTTTGGAATCATGGATTTCATTAACCTGTCCCATGGCTCTTTTTATATGATGGGCGCTTATTTTTGTGGATCGATTGTTGCCGCAACTGGCTCTTTTTTCACAGGAATTATTGTTGGACTCGTGGGCATCTTTTTCTTAGGCGCGCTTGTGGAGTGGTTGATTGCGCGCCGACTTTACAAAGAAAATCATTTAGATCACGTTTTAGTTACTTTTGGCTTGATTCTTGTATTTGACGCATTAGTTCATATCATCTGGGGACCTTCCGGCCTTTCGATACCGCTGCCCGATTTTTTAAATGGGCAAATTCAATTTGGCAGTCTGGTTTTTCCGGTTTATCGGCTCGTCATCATTTCTGGCGGACTGGCAGTTGCGGGGATCCTCTATCTCCTGATTTCAAGGACGCGTCTTGGAATGCTTATCCGAGCCGGCGCGTCTAATCGCGATATGGTGGAATCATTAGGAATAAATATTAATCGACTTTTCCTCTTTGTGTTTGCGCTAGGAGCTGCGATGGCAGGTTTTGCCGGAATGCTGATCGCGCCGATCACAGAAGCGACTATCGGGATGGGTAATGACATCATTATTATTGCTTTTGTTGTCGTCATTGTTGGTGGGATAGGATCCATTAAGGGAGCATTTTATGTTGCCCTCATGATTGGTTTTATCGATACCATGAGTCGATCTTATTTGGACGATTTTCTTGAGTTGCTCGTTTCAACGGCGGCTGCAGAGACCGCGGCACCGGCAATATCAGCGATGCTGGTTTATGTTTTGATGGCAGTTGTGCTTGCTTTCAAGCCAACTGGCTTATTCCCACCAACAGCAGGCAATCGCTGATGGTCAAGTCGAGTGGGACACGTTCGGGAAAAGTTTACCTCGGCATGCTGTTCTTGCTAAGTATTGCGCCATTTCTATTTCAATGGACCAATCAGCCGTTTTTATTAGACCTACTGAGTCGAGGCCTGATTATTGGCATTGCCGCTCTAAGCCTTAATCTTATTTTAGGGTATGGAGGAATGATCAGCCTCGGCCATGTTGCGTATCTCGGAATTGGTGCTTACTGCGTAGGCATACCTGCTTACTATGATATTTACAGTGGATGGATTCACCTCAGTTTGGCTGTTGTCACTTGCGCTTTATTTGCGTTAATTACGGGCGCCGTGAGTCTCCGGACGAAGGGGGTTTACTTCATCATGATTACGATGGCTTTTAGCCAGATGATCTACTTTATATTCCTCAGTCTTGAGGAATATGGAGCGGACGATGGGTTGGTCATTTATGCAAGAAGTGAATTTCCGGTATGGATAAATATGGAAGGGGCCTTTTCATTGTATTACTGGATTTTCGGTCTTTTAATATTGACCTTATTTTTCATTCATCGCCTAGTGAGATCTCGGTTTGGGCGAGTAATCATAGGGTCAAAATATAATGATCTGCGCATGCAGTCACTGGGCTTCAATACTTATGGGTATCGCCTAACTTGTTATGTTATCTCAGCTGTTATCTGCGGCTTAGCAGGGGTATTGCTTGGAAATTTTACGAGTTTTATCAGTCCCGAAATGATGAGCTGGACCCGTTCTGGAGAGTTGATTTTCATGGTGATTATTGGCGGAACAGGGAGTCTATTTGGCCCATTATTTGGCGCGCTATCGTTTTTATTTTTGGAAGAGGCTTTGTCATTAATCACGATTTACTGGCATTTAATTTTTGGTGGCCTGCTCATTGCATTAGTACTGTTTGGGAGAGGCGGTATTGATGCTTGGCTCAGCAAGTTGGATAAATGAAGCAAAACATGCGGGCTGACAGCGTGCTTTTTATTAGGTCGTTGTGTAAAAGCTTTGGTGGCATCAAAGCAACTGACGACGTTAGTCTCTCTGTATGCCGCGGCGGTATTCACGCGGTAATTGGCCCCAATGGGGCTGGAAAAACAACGCTGATCGCCCAGTTATCGGGCCAAATCAGACCTGACTCGGGTGATATTGAATTTGACGGAAGGAGCATCCTGAGGGCGGGCATGGCTCAGCGGGCGAGGGCGGGCCTTGCCCGCTCGTTTCAAATCACAAGCGTTTTCCGAGAGATGACTATTCTGGAAAATGCGATGCTAGCCGTTCAGGGTGCGCAGGGTCACTCGTATCGATTCTGGGCTCCAGTGCATCAGGATCAGGATCTCGCTGACATTGCGATGGATCACTTGATGACGGTCGGGTTGCATCATCGTTCAGGACGCATTGTGTCTAGCATTTCTCATGGGGAGCAACGACAACTCGAGGTTGCAATGGCGCTCGCCATGCAGCCGAAAATGTTGTTACTAGATGAGCCCATGGCCGGAATGGGAAAAGAAGAAACGTTTCGAATGATTGAAATTTTGTCATCGGTTGGAGCTGAAAAAACAATTTTGATGGTGGAACATGATATGGACGCGGTTTTTTCGCTCGCAGATCAACTTTCGGTAATGGTTAATGGGCGAGTAATCGCAACTGATTCAGTAGCGAAAATTCGCTCGAATCCCGAGGTTCAAAAATCCTACTTGGGTGGCAGTTGTGCTAAAGATTGAAAACATCAACTCATTTTATGGATCGATCCAGGCGTTATTTGGCATGGGTCTAGAATGTAAGGAAGGAAAGCTCACAACGTTGCTCGGTCGAAACGGAATGGGCAAAACAACGACCGTGAAGTCCATTATCGGCAAGGTTTCGGTGACGCATGGAGAGATTTCTTTTCGTGGCGAGTCAATCATAGGCATGCCGACCTATGACATTATTCGGAAAGGAATTGGATTGGTTCCGGAAGGGCGACACATTTTTCCTAACTTAAGCGTAAAAGAAAACCTAGTCGCAACTGCTAACAAAAATTCAGGCCTGGCGACTGAATGGACGGTAGATCAAGTTGTCGAGTTTTTCCCCGCGCTTGGCGATCGACTCAATCATATGGGAGATCAGTTATCGGGAGGAGAGCAGCAGATGTTAGCTATTGGACGAGCTCTCATGCTTAACCCTCAAATGTTAATTCTTGACGAGGCAACTGAAGGATTAGCGCCTCTTGTTCGTCAGGAAATTTGGAATCGCCTTGTGGAAATCAAGCAGTTAGGTATCACGATTCTGCTGATAGACAAGAATATCGACGAGTTTATCGATATATCGGACTTCCACTACATTATTGAAAAAGGCCGGCAGGTTTGGGCAGGCTCTTCAAGGGAGTTGGTTGATGATTCTGACTTGAAAGCGCGGTACCTCGGCATTTGATTTTTCAAAGACGCGGCTTGGTCCGGCACGTATCTAGAAATTGACCACGATTTTTTTACATACAGATCAAAGTTTCACTTTTGTTTCGATATAATTAAACATCAATAAGATGACAATTTAATTGCCTGGCGCGTGACGTTTGCTGAAAAATTCACGTGTAGCGCCTTTAAACGTCACCCCACCTTGGGTAGGAACGCGAAAATCTGCGACGACGCCTCAGTTCAGGGGTCGATTGACAACCAATTAATGGGAGTATTTTGATGGGCAAGTCTGTATGGATCGCTCTGGTGCTTTTGCTAGGTGTCTCGGCCTGGATCGGATCAGGGTTTTTGAGTCAATCGGAAGAGTCTATCGCCCCGTCATCAGGCTCGGATTCAGGCGATCTTTCGCTGCGGCCAGCCGCAAGTATTCCCACCGTTCAGACTCGTCTCGTCAAGGCAGAAGATGTGGATCAGGTTTTAGGTTTAATGGGGGTCACGGTTGCGAACCGAAGTGTTGAAGTGGACGTGCAGTCAAAAGGCATAATTGCGGGCCTGAATGTCAGAACCGGGGCAAGTGTTAAAAAAAATGAACTTCTTGCCACAATTGGTCTCGAAGATCGTGACGTTAAACTTCGAGAGGCGCGTGCTGTCGTTAAGTTGCGTCAATCGGAATTCGATGCAGCGCTAAAATTATCCAAAAAAAACCTGCAGTCGGAGACTGAGTTAACGCGCGCAGAGACTAATCTTGATTCCGCGAGAGCTTCACTGAAATCCGCCGAACTAGAGATTGCGCGCACCCAGATCCGGGCGCCTTTTGGTGGGGTTATTGAAGAAAAGTTTGTGGAAATCGGGGATTTTGTGGACGTGGGTCACGCGGTATACAAAATCATTGACCTTTCGAAGATAAAAGTCCATGGCCAGGTCTCGGAGTATGATATTTCAACCGTTAAGGTTGGAATGCCGGCATCCCTAACTTTTTTGGGAGGCGGAAATCTTGAGGGCATTGTCACATTTGTGTCGAAGCTCAGCGATAGCGCCACTCGAACGTTCAAGATTGAAGTGACTGCGCCGAATCGGGAGTTAGCGATTGCGAGCGGTAGAACGGCAAAGATTGGCTTGAACCTGGGCGTTGCGCGAGCTCATCTACTGAGTCCTGCCGTCCTGACGCTCGATGATCAGGGTCGTATTGGTGTGAAGGTTGTGGATGCTGAGGATGAGGTTCAGTTTTTGCCGGTCGAATTAATTTCGGACACTCCAGATGGCATGTGGCTTTCAGGCTTGCCCGAGGTCGTCAATTTGATAACGATGGGACATGAGTTTGTAGCGGTAGGACAGCGCGTGATCTCGGTTCCCACGAACCCCTAGTAAAACAATGAGTTTTATTCAATCGGCCTTTGGGTATTCGAGAACCGTAATCCTCATTCTGATTTTTATTCTGTTGTCAGGGTCGATTGCTTATAAAGATATCCCGAAGGAATCAGAGCCTGATATTGATATCCCGATCATTTACGTCACGCTTCATCTCGACGGAATTTCACCTGAGGATGCCGAGCGACTTCTAATCAGACCGGTCGAGCAGGAGCTCAAAAGCATTGAAGGAGTCAAGGAATTACGGTCGACTGGTTATGAAGGTGGCGCAAATGTTCTTCTCGAGTTTGACGCTGGATTTGATGCGGCAGCAGCGTTAACTGATGTACGCGAAGGTGTTGATTTAGCGAAAGGCAAGCTCCCCGCAGCTGCGGATGACCCTGAGATTCATGAGGTCAATTTCAGTTTATTTCCCGTGATTGTTGTCATTCTCTCAGGAGACGTTCCGGATCGTGCGTTATATCGTTTAGCGCGAGACCTTAAGGATTCGATTGAGGGGATTGGGGAGGTCTTAGAAGTCAATATCGCTGGAAATCGTGATGAAGTTGTGGAGGCAATCGTTGATCCATTGAAGTTGGAAAGCTACGGTCTTGATCCGGCGCTCGCAGCGACTGCAGTGAGTGGTGCAAATTTGTTGGTTGCGGCGGGTGTGCAGGATACAGGTCAGGGTCGGTTTTCGATTAAGGTCCCAGGCCTTTTTGAAAGCGTGATGGATATTGCTGGGCTTCCAGTATTGGTCGATGGCGACGCGGTCGTAACGGTTGGCGATATTGCAGATGTCAGGCGAACCTTCCGCGATCCGGAGTCTTTTGCTCGTGTGAACGGGAAAACAGCTGTTGCGCTCGAAGTTTCAAAACGAACAGGTGAAAATGTAATTGCAACAATTTCCAAAGTTCGCGAAGTGGTTAAAACGCACCAGGTTAATTGGCCCGATACGCTGCGTGATTCTGTTGAAGTTAGTTTTACCCAGGATCGATCCGATCAGATTAAAACGATGCTGGGTGATCTGCAAAATAGTGTTCTTAGCGCCGTAATTCTTGTTATGGTGGTTGTTGTTGCTGCTCTCGGTGTTCGTAGCGGCCTGTTAGTTGGAATTGCGATCCCTGGTTCTTTTTTAGCTGCATTATTAATGCTTTACCTTGCAGGTGTTTCCCTCAATATTGTCGTTCTCTTTAGTCTCATTTTATCGGTGGGGATGCTGGTTGACGGTGCCATTGTTGTCACTGAATTCGCCGATCGGAAACTCAGCGAGGGGTTGCCTAAGCGGCAGGCCTATTTGGAAGCCTCTCGGCGAATGGCGGCGCCTATTATTGCCTCCACAGCAACGACCTTGGCGGCATTTTTACCGCTTGTGTTTTGGCCGGGCGTGGTGGGCGAATTCATGAAGTATCTACCCATGACGGTGTTGATCACTTTAGTGGCGTCGTTAGGAATGGCGCTTGTTTTTGTGCCAATACTAGGTGGATTGATCGGCAGGCGCTCAGTAATCAGTAAGCGCGCCCTTGAAACGATAAAGGCAGGGGATCAGGGTGATCTCAACGCAACAAAAGGTTTTACAGGAGGGTATTTGTCTATCCTTAGTTGGTCGGTGAATCGTCCTAAAACAATTTTAAGTTCAGCGGTCGTGTTATTAATCGGTATGTTCATGATTTATGGTCGTCTGGGCCCCGGGGTTGAATTTTTTCCGGACATCGAGCCGGATAACGCCCAGATTCAGGTGCGGGCCCGGGGGAATCTTTCTATAGATGAGCAGAATGCGATCATGCGTGAGGTCGAGACTCGCGTATTGAAAGTTAACGGGGTGCAGACTTTTTACACCCGGGTTGGGGCGGATCAGAATAGCGAGGAAGCGGAGGATATTGTAGGTTCAGTGTCTCTAGAGTTTGGGGATTGGCGATTCCGGCCAAAAGTGGCTGAAATATTCGATCTGATGAGAGAAAGACTAGCTGATCTGCCGGGTATTATTTTAGATCTGCGCAAAGAGGAAGGCGGCCCCCCGGTGGGCAAGCCGATTCAGATCCAACTCGCGTCTTATGATCCCGATATTCTCGAGGATGCTGCGGCTAGCGTGCGAGCGAAGTTGGACAGCATGACCGGACTAACCAGCATTGAAGACTCCCGGTCTTTGCCTGGGATTGATTGGACGCTGCAGGTCGATCGGGTGCAGGCTGCCAAGTTTGGAATTGATATTGGCAGTATCGGCAATATGATTCAGATGACGACTGCGGGCTATAAGATTGGCAAGTATCGACCTAATGACAGTGAGGACGAGATTGATATTCGGGTGCGGTTTCCAGAGGTGAATCGGACAGTGACCGGTCTCAATCAAGTTCGGGTAAATACGAGTCTGGGGGCTGTACCGGTCTCAAATTTTGTACAGCGTGAGGCAAAGCCAAAGACCGGTCGACTACGCCGTGTAGATGGTTTCCGGGTGATTACAGTGAAGGCCGATGTCGAAGAGGGCGTGCTCGTTGACAGCAAGCTTAAAGCGCTGCGGGATTGGCTAAAAAGTGCGCAACTCGATCCAAAAATTCAGGTCAGCTTTAAGGGTGAGGATCAAGAGCAAGCAGAAGCTAAAGCTTTTTTGGGGAAAGCGTTTTCGGTTGCCCTGTTTTTGATGGCGTTGATCCTAATTACCCAATTCAATAGTTTTTATCAGGCAGGCTTGATCTTGTTTGCGGTCGTGATGTCGACTGTGGGCGTTTTATTGGGACTCATGATCACGGGTGCACCTTTTGGCATTGTGATGAACGGCATCGGGGTCATCGCGCTGGCCGGCATTGTGGTGAATAACAACATTGTGCTTATTGACACTTATAACCGCTTGAGAACATCTGTTGCAGATCCTGTTGAAGCTGTTCTTCGCACTGGGGTTCAGCGCTTACGTCCGGTGATGCTTACGACCGCTACGACGGTACTTGGGCTGCTGCCCATGATGCTCGGTGTCAATATTGATTTTCTAACGCGGGAAGTCACGCAAGGAGCACCTTCAACCCAGTGGTGGACGCAACTCTCAACTTCGATCGTTTTTGGCCTAAGTTTCGCTACATTGTTGACGTTAGTCGTGACACCTAGCGCTTTAGTACTTCAGGCCAATCTAATGAGTTGGCGCTCAAATTTTCGCCTCGCAACACCCTCCAATCACTAGGACGCTTATTTTGTTTTTACTCGCGCCCAGGTGTCCCTAAGCGAGACTGTACGGTTTAAGACGCTTTCTCGATTTGTGCTTGACGGATCCACACAAAAATATCCCAACCGTTCTAGCTGAATTGGGCTACCTATTTCAGCATCACCTAGGCTGGGTTCTAGTTTGCAGTTGTCAATTGTTTCGCACGAGTTTGGGTTGAGTATCTGCTCTAGTTCAGTATCACTGCCGAACTTGGGGTTAGGGTCTTTAAAAATAGGTTGGTAAAGTCTTACCTGGGCGTTGAGGCTATGTTTTGCTGAGACCCAGTGAATAGTTCCTTTTACTTTCCGCCCATCCGGCGTGTTACCCCCCTTCGTTTCCGGGTCATAGGTACACCGGACTTCGGAAACATTGCCATTTTCATCATGAATAATTGAGGTACAGGTTACGAGGTAGGCATATCGGAGACGAACCTCCCGACCCGGAGCCAACCGGAAGAACTTCCCTGGAGGATCTTCCATAAAGTCATCTTGTTCGATAAAGATCTCACGGCAAAAAGGAACTTCTCTGACCCCTAACGAGGGATCGTTTGGGTGGTTTTGTGCCTCGAGAAATTCTTCCTCGTTTTCGGGATAGTTTTCGATCACGACCCGCAAAGGACGCAAAACGCCAAAGGCTCTGGGTGCGGTTGGATTGAGAGCCTCTCGGACACAATTCTCAAGCACGCTTATTTCGACATGTTGCTGATTTCGGGTCACGCCGATCCGACTGCAAAAATCAACAATTGCCTCGGGTGGAAAACCCCGGCGACGCATTCCAGATAATGTTGGCATTCTTGGGTCATCCCATCCAGATACAACTCCTCTTGAGACCAATAGTGTCAGCAGACGCTTGCTGACAACCGTGTATTCAAGAGAGAGTCGCGAGAATTCCGTTTGGTAAGGGCGACTCGGTGGGGAAACATGCTCAAGAACCCAATCGTAAAGCGCACGATTGTCTTCAAACTCGAGAGTGCATAGCGAGTGGGTCACACCTTCGATTGCATCTGACAATGGATGTGTGAAGTCATACATGGGATAAATACACCAAGCATCCCCGGTATTATGATGAGTCTGACGCCGTATGCGATAGAGCGTGGGGTCTCTTAAGTGGAGGTTAGGTGACGCCATATCGATCCGCGCGCGTAATACGCGACTGCCATCTTCGTATTCGCCAGCGCGCATTTTATTAAAGAGTTCGAGATTCTCCTCAGGACTTCGATCTCTGAAAGGACTGTTGGACCCAGGTGAGGTGAGCGTCCCTCGGGTTGTCCGAATTTCATCCGCGCTTAAGTCACAAACATAGGCATTCCCACCTTCAATTAGACCAACAGCAAAATCGAAGAGCTGCGGAAAGTAATCCGAGGCATGTCTCAGACGGTCTTCCCAGTCAAAGCCGAGCCAACGAACATCCTGCTGGATTGACTCGACAAATTCAGGACTCTCTCGGTCGGGATTGGTATCGTCAAAGCGGAGAAAACATGCGCCACCAAATTCTTGGGCAACGCCAAAGTTAAGGCAGATTGATTTGGCATGACCAATATGAAGATAGCCATTAGGCTCAGGGGGAAATCGTGTGGCAATCCCATCTGGATATCGCCCGGCCGCAATATCCTTTGAGATGAGTTGGCGAATAAAATGGGAGGGCGTAACTACGTCTTCAGTCATAGGCTATGACAGGTTGGATTAATGTTTTGAGATACACGTTGGTAACAACAGTTACGGGAGGTCAATCATTTAAGGAGCGCGATAATCCATCGCGCTCCTTGTTATGTTGCTACCAGTTGACAGGAGTTGAGAGGGGTGACGCTTGACTCCCAAAGTAAGCGGAAATGTCATCAATGTCTTTATCGCTCAGTGCCGCTGCAAAACTTTTCATGATGGCGTTGTTTCTAGTGCCGCTTTTATACGAGCTCAGTGCGTGAGAAAGATAGTCAGGATATTGGCCGGCGAGTATCGGATACATCGGCGTAATAGGCTTACTTCCACCCTGACCATGACAAGCAAAGCAGGCTTGCGCCTTAGCAGCGCCTGCTTCTACATCGCCTCCACCACGTTCTACCGTTCCCGATCCAGCAAGGGTATTAAAGTAAGCCGAGATATTGTTGATTTCGATGTCGGTTAGAGAACTGGCCTGCGCTTGCATCGTGGGATGACTTCGCTCACCGGATTGATATGCTTTTAGAGCGACAACAAGATATTGCTCTTGTTGTCCACCCAGTTTGGGCACCCGGAATACGGGATAAGCGTTTCTGATGCCAGGTGCGCCATGACAGCCCATGCAGGTGGCAGCGCTGTCTTTTCCGGCTTCAATATCGCCGGCCGCAAAGGCAGTGCTGGTAGACAAGGATAATGCAAATAAAACAGTAAGGGATGAAAGAAATCTCATCTCGAAGGGTCTCTTAAATGTCTGAAGCCGTAACTCTAGGCAACCCATTCAAAGGTTGCAACATTTTGGACATAGAAATTTTAGATTTCTAGTCAATCTCGACGTTTTAGGGTGATGAAGCGCTCCTGAAGCCCGCTAGGGTGTTCGATGACTTCATTGAGATTGTCTGACCAACTCCATAATGCTTCCGGAAATAGGTCTTGAAGAGCGGTCAGTGATACGTGCCAGGGCGGACCGCCGTCCCGATTTGTTTGCATAAACATGCCAACCAATACGCCGCCGGGGCGCAGCCAGTGATGCAATCTCCTCGCATATTCGGACCATAAGTCAGGGGTTAACGCGCACAGCGCGGTTTGTTCATAAATGACATCAAAAGACTCGCTCGGCTCCCATACAAACAGATCAGTGTCGATTAGGGTTGCGACTAGATTCCGATGGCTGAGACGATGTTTAAGATCGTGAATGGCGCTGGGTGCAAAATCTACTCCTGTAACTTCGAACCCGAGCGCTGCGAAAGAAACAACTTCATAGCCACGTCCGCAGGCCGGGACCAACACTTTAGATGGAGGTTTAGGTAGCTTTGAAAGCGTTTTTTCAAGTGCGGGACTCGCTTCTCCTCGATCCCAGGCCGTTTTTTTATCGATGTAGCGTTTTTCCCACTTGGCCTGTTGCCTCTTATCTTTTTTTTGCGACATATGAGGATATTAAGTTGAAGCATTGCGTCGATGATACTACGTGTATCTGTCGTTAAGCGATGGTGTTACCAATAATGCAAATGAAAAAAATCTAAATAAATGCCTAAAATTTAATGTCGATCAGATGATCGGTTGTCTGTTCAAGAGCAAAATGGGGCTCAAGAAAGAGGGAGCGGTGATATACTGCGAGCCCCGAAAATTGATGATACGGTTCAAAACTTACGTTTCCAAAAGTAAATGGCTGTGCAAATGAGTAAAACTGACGATCTCAGAATCGCAAATATTCAGGCTGTGGCAAACGCTGCCACCATCATGTCTGAGATCCCAATTAGCGATTGGGCCGCACGAGTGGTGGCATCTCATCGTGCCGACATTCATCGCGTGCTGCAGGGAGAAGATGATCGCTTGGTAGTTGTGACGGGTCCATGCTCTATCCATGATCCCAGTGCAGCAATTGACTACGCGCGGCACTTAGCCCCGTTGGTCGAGCGCCACAAAAAAGATTTGATTGTGTTGATGCGAGTTTACTTTGAGAAACCTCGTACGACCGTGGGATGGAAAGGTCTGATCAATGATCCGAACCTGGATGGTTCGTTCGATATCAATAGTGGATTGCGGATCGCGCGCAAGCTGCTTTCCGACATCGCGGAGTTAGGTGTCGCAGCGGGAACTGAATTTCTTGATCTATTGTCACCTCAATATATTGCTGATCTCGTGAGCTGGGGTGCGATTGGCGCCCGAACGACAGAAAGTCAGCTTCATCGGGAAATTGCCTCCGGGTTATCTTGCCCTGTGGGTTTTAAAAATGGCACCGATGGTAATTTAAAAATAGCAGTGGACGCCGTTGGCGCCTCAATTCATCCGCATCACTTTCTGTCACTGACAAAAGATGGTCGGTCTGCCATATTCTCGACGACAGGGAATGAAGATGGACATGTTATTTTGAGAGGTGGCAAGGAGCCAAATTTTGATGCCCAGGCGGTCGATAAGGCGGGCTCCCTAATGGTCAAGGCAGGGCTTTCCGCTCGATTGATGGTGGATTGCAGTCACGCGAATAGCGGTAAAGATCCCGAACGCCAGCCCAGCGTGGTGGAATCGGTGTGTGAACAGCTCGGTGCGGGCGAAGATCGGGTGATGGGCGTGATGATTGAAAGCCACTTAATCGGCGGACGGCAAGATATTGTCGAGGGTCAGTCGTTAACCTACGGACAAAGTATCACAGATGCTTGTATCGAGTGGGACGCGACTATTCCACTGCTGGAGACCTTGGCTGCGGGCGTGCGATCGAGACGGCAGTACCACGCCGGATAAAAGATAACCCCCCCCGACGTTGTCCGCGACGCGAATACCGTTTTATGCCGTAATTAAAAATACTTGTTTCGCTACTTATTCGAAAGGTGCTACTTTTAATTACAGGTTTTTGAAATGTTCGGCTGAAAAAGCCGGTGACCGTCCGAGTCTCGCAAACAAATATATAGAGATAATTAAATGATTAAACCCCATGGCTCAGAAGTGCTAACCCCTTTGATAGTCGCTGACTCTGTTCGCCGCGAAAATTTATTAGAAGAGGCGAAGACCCTGCCACAGCTGGTTGTAAATTCGGCAGCAGCCGCAAATGCCGTCATGCTCGGCGCGGGTTATTTCACGCCATTGAAAGGGTTCATGAATAAGGCAGATGTCATGAGCGTGTCGGCTGAGATGCGAATGTCGGATGGTCTCTTTTGGCCTGTTCCGGTTGCGAACATCACGACTTCAGATCATTCGGTTAACGTGGGAGATCGCATTGCGCTTCGTGATCCGAATGTCGCGGGTGAGCCTGTGATGGCGATTCAAGAGGTTGAATCAGTCGAGACGCTGTCGCCAGACGAGATTGCACAAATTGCCCTGCATGTTTATGGTACGACCGATTCAGAACACCCCGGGGTTGCAACCTTCAAAGCGTTAGGCGATCAGTTGATTGCAGGCCCGATTGAAGTTTTAAATCTCAGCTATTTCGAAACAGATTTTCCTGAAACTTTCAGAACGGCAGTTCAGATTCGTGAGGAGATTAGCGAGAGGGGATGGGAAACAGTAGTCGCTTTTCAGACTCGAAATCCAATGCATAGAGCCCATGAGGAACTATGCAAGATGGCTCGTGATGCGGTGGGTGCGGATGGCGTGCTTATCCATATGCTGCTCGGGAAACTTAAACCTGGAGATATCCCGGCTGACATCAGGGATGCGGCGATCCGCAAAATGGTTGAACTTTATTTTCCACCCAATTCAGTCATGATTACAGGATATGGATTTGATATGCTCTATGCCGGACCACGGGAGGCCGTTTTACATGCGGTGTTTCGGCAAAATGCAGGGTGCACGCATTTAATTGTAGGCCGAGATCACGCGGGTGTCGGAGATTATTATGGCGCTTTTGATGCCCAAACGATATTTGATAATTCGGTTCCAGATGACGCACTTGAGATCGAAATCTTTTGTGCGGACCATACCGCTTATTCAAAGAAACTCAATCGTGTTGTGATGATGCGCGACGCGCCGGATCATCAGAAGGAAGACTTTGTTCTGCTCTCAGGGACTCGTGTTCGAGAGATGCTGGCGGCAGGAGAGGATCTTCCGCCAGAGTTTGCGCGTCCGGAAGTGGCCCGAATACTGATGGCGCATTATGCCGCGGAAGGTGCGTGAATCTCACGCTTATTTATCGTTAATGACGGGATCCGTCTAAAGATCTTCAAACTGATCGGCAGAAATACTCTCTGCTTCCAGCATCACAGGAATACCGTCGTCTACTCGATATATTCTTAAACGGTTTTGGGTAATTAACCCTTCTTCAAGAG
>Ga0209631_10003653_pt1 | contig 17538 bp, 16 predicted proteins | sample COG_08_FD_184752 | JGI IMG/M metagenome (GOLD analysis project Ga0209631, IMG submission 184752) | Pelagic Microbial community sample from North Sea - COGITO 998_met_08 (SPAdes) (version 2) | ecosystem: Environmental > Aquatic > Marine > Neritic zone/Coastal water | place: Helgoland, sampling...
GTCATATTTACTTGACAAATCTTTATAATCTTTATAGAATTGTTCTGCTCTTTTTTTTTCTGAAGTACATTCAGACGTTAATCTATCATTAATATTTCTTATTTTTTTATTATCCAATTTTATTTCTTTTAAGTTACGCTGTAATTCTTCGTAAGATTCACCTAAATATTCTGTTTTTGCTTTGTATGTTTCAATATCAAGTAATTTTTTATTTAACTTAAAATTTTCTTTTTTCAATTCTTCAAATTGATCCATATTTTCTAATTTAATATTACTTTCATATTCCAATTTTTCTAATCTTCTTTTTTGTATATTTTCTAAATTTAATTGTTTTAATTGAGTAAATTCCAAATATATATTTTTTTTTTCTTCAGACTGTTTCATAAATAAACATTGTAATTTATTCATTATATTCTCTGCATTTTCAGCTCTTAAAATAGTTTCATTTAATCTTTTTTGTAGTGCTTTTTCTAAAGTTTGTTCTTCTGATTCATTAAATTCTGATTCATTAACAACAACTCTAGTTGATTTAAAAGACTCAAATTTTCGAAATTTGTCAAAGAAATTAAATTTCTCTTTAATATCATTTGGTATAATTTGTTTAATATTTGTAAGAAAATCCTCTCTTTTATCTAAAGATTTATGATATGATTGTTCTAAAAGATTTGAAACAACTAATGATTCTAATCTTTTAGAATCATATATTATTTTTTGGAAATAAAATGCTATATCAGGAAAAGCAGTTTTATTAAAAACCAAATACAGTTTAGATGGTTTATGATACAGATTTAAATAATTATCTATTTCAAATGTGTGTGTTTTTTCCAATTGAAATATTTTTTTATCATTTCCCCTATCTATATCAGGTGAAGATACATCAGAAATAATACAATTATTAAAAGCAGTTGCACCAATACAACCACATTCACCTAATTTAAAATATGATGCCTTAGAGTGTCCACATTTGAAATTTATTGAAGGGTTTTTTATTACTTCTAATATAGGACCATTTTTTTGGTGACAACATCCACACATAGATTTATTAACCTTAACTTTATGAACTTTACAATAAACTCCAATATCTATTTTATAACCTATATCTAAATAATAATTTCCCATAACTTTCCTTTCTGGTAATAACCCTTCATTTATATCCCATCCTTCAATTATTTTAGTATTCATATCATATGTTTTATTATCTACAGATTTTTTTACAAACTCAACTACTGTTGATGGATTAAATATTTCTGTCTCTTTATTTAGATTTGATATTTCTGGAAAATATTTTCTAAATTCTCTATCTAAATTATTACAACAATTATTTGATATGTTTGCAGCATCATATATTGCTTTTGCAAATAATTCTTTATGTCTTTTAATAGCACTTTCTCTATGTTGATCGATATTTTGTAAACCTTTTTCAATTGTATCCATTTTTATGATATAATTTTATCAAAAAAATAGATTGATATTAAATCAAATTTTTAACTATTTGTCTATCTTTTCTAGATAAACATTTAGAACTCTAGCTGACGGATCGGTCACATTACCGCTCCATTTAGGAAGCCAATAGTAATCTAAAATTGAATCTCTTTTATTAAAAAATTTATCAAATAAAATTCGATAATATAAAGATTCTTTAATCTTAGGTGGATTATGTTTGTAGTTTTCAAATTTATAACCACTATATTCTTCTTTTTCTAGTTCTGAATCAACAAATTCCTGAATAATTTCAAACCACCCTCTTTTTTGAGAAGAAACTCCATCAGACATACCTTCTTTGGTTCTCCATAATACCTCTTTAGGAAGAAGATTATATCCATCAAAAGCTTTTCGTAGTAAATACTTTTCTATTTTGTATTTTTTAGGATTCTTGAATTCTGGAAGTAAATAATTTTTTTAATATTGTAAAATAATATTAAAAAAAAACTCTCTTCAAATTGGAAAAATTTTTTATTCATATTTCTCAATAATATTACATGGTAAAGTTTTTTCAATTTTTGATTTTTCAGTTTTATGAACCCATGTTCCTGATTTACAAATATTATTCCAATTATTACCATAATTAATATTTAACATATTTTTTGAATTATTTGGAACAGGTAAATATAAATTTTCATATTTACCCAATTTTAAAGGATAAAAATCTTTTATATTGAATTTAGTAATTCTATTCCCATATATAAGTATTTTATTTGTTTCTTCAAAATAAGGGAAAATATCTAAAAATGGCCATGACCATGCATATGGGGTAATTAATTTATTTTTTTTTAAAAATAGTTTATAAAAAGTTTTATATTTAACTACTGAAAAATGATCATTATTTAATAATGAATGATATTTTTGAAATTTATTATTCTCTACTGTAACATCCATATCATCATCCCATGGAATAAATCCCCTATGTCTTACATATCCTAGTAATGTTCCAAAAATTAAACTAAACTTGATATCATATTCTTTACAAAAATTTTTAAAATATTTTAAGATTAAAATTGAATCATTATAACCTTTTTTATCATTTAGCCAAACTGATTTAAATGATATTAGATCTTCTAATAATTTATTTTTTTGTATTATTTTTTTTATTAATAATTTTTGTTTGCCTATTGATTTTAATCTAATATTATTAATCGAATTTAGATTTACTGATATCAAATAAGAAAGTGATATTATTAGAAATAAAATTAATATTATTTTTATTGATTTTAACATTTTTTTTACCTTTAATATAAAGATATATATTTTATTTTTTTTTTTATCTAAAAATAAAATCATCATTTAAATTAAATATGAATAATTTCTGCAGAATATGTTTTCAGAAAAATAATTTAATATCTAAGTTTTGTAAATGTAAAGGATCTATAGGTTTTATACACGAAATATGTCTAAGAAAAACAATTGAAATAAATGGTAATAAATGTGGTGTATGTAATAATTATTTCGATAATAAATATCATAAAAAAAATGAAAATAAAAGTAAAATTGATAGTTATGTATTTACTCACAAAATAATTACTATGATGATTTTGATAAATATATTTTATTTTTTTACAATAATATTAGCATCTCGAGAACCTATAAAAATTTTTAGTAATTTTAAAAATATTGTTTTTAATTTTAAAATTAAATCAATATTAACTAATTTTATTACTTCACTTATAGTTAGTTATAATCATATCAAATTTCAAAATTATTTTATAAATATGAATAACATAAATGTTATATATGAATTAGGAAAAGGCTTTATAAATGTTAATTTTTTATTATCAATGTTAATTAAATATAATTATGAAACAATTATTCCACTAGTGTTATTTAATTATGGGTCAAATTATTATAATTATATGTATATTATTTTATATGAATTAAGTAATTTATTTAATGTTTTAATGTGTGTTTTTCATGAATATGCATTATTTGATTCTGAGTTTAATCCGGGTTATATTACTTCTTCTATTAACTTAATTGTTGATTTATATAATAAAGTATCAGGTTTTAATGAGTATTTACCCAATTTATTTAATCTTATATTTAATTTTAATTATAATTATTTTTTATTTTAAATTTTTTTAAAAATTAAGTTATTAAAATTTTTTTTTAATATTTTTATATTATAAAAAATGGGAAATACTAATTCCAATAATAATAATAATAATAATAAGATACAGGTAGATAAAGAAAAATATCAAAAGTATTTAGAATATGTTAAAAAACAAAGAATGATTGAACAAAATAAAAAAAATAATAAAATAAAAAATAATACTCCTAAAATAGTTAATGTAAAAAAGGATAAAAAAATATCTCATATAAATATTGAAAAAAAAAAAAATTTCGATCCAAATAAAGTTGAAAATAATTCAATTGTCAATGAAGATAATTCAGAACAAATTAATTTAGGTATTAATAATTATCATTATTTTAAGACACCAGTAAATTTTAATAATGATGTAGCAAATACATTTGGACTTGATTCCGGTAACGATCCTAGGTTTCAAAATAATATTAACAAATTATTTGAAAATGAAAAAAATAATAGAAATACAGTATCTAGATTACACAATAAAGAATTAAATAATGTGGAATATGATAATGATAATAATAATGTTAATAAACCCCCACAATTCCAAAATTATCAAAATGATCAATATAATCAAAATAATTCACAATTTAATAATGTTAATAATTATCAATCACAATATCATAATGAAACACCAAATACAACTAATCAAAAACCAAATTTAATACTAAATAGAAATAATATTACTCTATCTAGAGATGAATTATTAAAAATTAAAAACACAAAAAATTTTACCAAAGCTGAGAAAAGATTATTAATAATGAACAATTGTTCTTTATCACAATTAGATCCATTCAATTTATTAGAAATTTCTTTTTTAAATTTAGATGGATTATATGACAAATATATATCATTAAGAAATATTTATCACCCTGATAAAGGCGGTGACATCAATCAGTTTAAATTAGCAATGGATGCTTTAGAAATAATGAAAATTGTTAGATCTGGTAGATTAATTGATAAAAATTTTGATGAATTAAAACAAGGTTATAATGAATATGATAAAACTGAAAAAAGACCCATGCCAGTAGATTTTAGTATGAAAAATAAATTTAATATTAGTAAATTTAATACATTTTTCAATGAAAATAAATTCGAAAATCAAAATAACAATGGTTATGGGGAAATGATGGTTCCTAGTTCAACTGAAAGAGAAGATATTGATATTGAAAAAACTATAAATAATGAAAAATTATTTAATAATGAATTTACAAAATATAAAAATAATAAAAATAAAAATTTAGATTTGACTATTTATTCTGTTCCAGAACCACTAAGTAGCAGTAACAATACATTTGAAAAATTGGGTGCAGATACTACTAATTATACTTATTCATCAGATAATATATCATACACTGATTATAAAGATGCTTACGAATCAAAAAATATAATTAATATTTCAGATAATAATATAAAAAGAACTCAATATAAGAATTTGGAAGAACTAGAAGAAGCTAGAAAAAATGATTCATTAAAAATGTCGTCAGAACAATCAGTAGCTATTGATAAATATACAGATCATGTAGAAAAAAAAGAACATGATAGAAAACAAAGATTTAAAGAATATGAAAATAAAGTATCAAATCATTTTCATAAAATAAATAAAATGATGATTAATAATAATTTTTAAATTTAAAAAATATTATAAAATATTTTTATAATATAAATATGATTAAATCAATTATAATATTTATATTATTTTTTTTATTAATATTATTACATTATATTTGTAATAAACAAAAAAAAATAATTGAAAAACAAGAAAATAAATGTAATAATGAATCATTAACTAAAAAAACAGGTAGAAATTACAAAAAATGCTGTATTCCAATGAATAAAAGTAAGGTTGATAAGATAAATAAATATTTAAGTAAAAATCATCAAAAAATACCTAAAATAATGCATCAAATATGGATAGGACCTAAAAAAATTCCTCATAAATGGATAAATACATTTAAAAAAGATTTTAGAAAAAAATTTCCCGGATGGAAACACTATTTATGGACTGATAAAAATGTTAAAAAATTGAAATTAAAAAATCAAAAAGCATATGATTCTGAAAAAACATACAATGGAAAATCGGATATATTACGTTATGAACTACTTTATAAGTTTGGTGGAATTTATATTGATGCCGATTCTAGTTGGTTAGGTAGTTTAGATTTAGGAAATTTAATAAAAGAAGCTAATAAATCTGGTTTTTTTATAGCAAGAGAATGTGGTGGTAAATATAAGGATTTTGAATGTAAAGACGGACTAGCTAGTGGTGTTGTAGGAAGTTCAAAAAATAATCCAATTACAAAATATTTAGTTGATACTATGAATGAAAATTATTTTAAATGTCATAAAACTGGAAAAGCATATCAAACCATAGGTCCATATTTCGTAGATCAAACACTAAGAGGATTTAATATTACTATTTTTCCACATCATTATTTTTATCCTATTTATTGGTTAACCAAGGATGCAAATAATAAATCAATTAAAGAAATAGCTAAAAAATATCCTAAAAGTTATATGACCCAACACGGATATACTACTAATAATTTATAATAATATCAAAAATAATATTATTATATTATTATATTTATTATAAAGAATTTACAATCCTTTTATATACTAATGATGCTAATTTATTATCATGAATTCCTAACCCAATATTATATGCTAATATTCGATCATCATCAGACACACGTCCTTTACATTTTTTATTTATTATATCTGTTAATTCTTGATATTTTCTAAATTTACCATAATTTTTAAATGATTTAACATGTTTATCGTCATCAACGACTACATTATCAAATATAGTATCACAATTTTGAAAACCACGTGTTTGAATTGGTATAATTAATACCCCTTTTTTATATATATCGGTATTTTCTGTGAACAAATCTTTTTTAAATGTAACTCCAGAAACAATTATATCAGCTTGACTAAATAAATCTTCAATTTCATCATGAATAATCCAGGTAATATTTTTTTGATTATATTCTTTTATAAATTCTTCGCAATGATTTTTATATTTGAATAAATGAAAATTAACTTTACGATCAGGATATTGGATTAAAAAACATTGCATATAAGCTTTTACTGTTTGTCCAAGTCCAACTAATGAAATATCTTTAAAATCACTTTTAGCTAAATATTTAGTAGCTATTATCGATACTGCTCCAGTCCTAATAGATGTAATCCATTTACAATCCATAGTAGATAATAATTCACTAGTATCAGTATCATATAATACAATATTTCCAGATAATGACGGTCTATTTTTTGTATTTCTTATAACTATTTTACATGTATAATATGGTTCGCAAATACATGGCATAGTATTAAAAAATCCTTCATTTTGTAATTTTATACTTGATTTAGTAGGTAATAAAAAATTATTTTTATTTTTAATATTATTTTCGATAATATTTAAAATTAATTTTATATTAATGTTTAAACTTTTAATCATTTCATCACTAATTATTAAATTATCACTCATTATATATTATTTATTTATTATTTTTCATCACCAATTCTATATTATTATTTAGTTTTTTTTCATTTTGTTCATTCTTTCCTTGATTTTGTTTAATCTAGCTTCTTTTTTTTTTGGATCAATAGGTATATCTTTTAATATTTCTCTCTTAATAATAGTATGTTTATATAAAATTCCTTTATATTTACTAGAATATGGATATGTAGGGAGAATAATAGGCCACTTATTTCTGTCTTTCAATTGTTGTATTTCATATTCTGATAAATTTAATGAATTAAAATTATTTATAGTTGTGCTAGTTTCAACAAATTCATTTATTTTTAAAGGTGTATTTTTTTCTGGTAAATTTATACTTTGTTTTAATTTGGATTTATAATCATAAAAATAATTATTACATTTTTTTAAATTTTTTTGTATAGTTTCTATGGTTTTTGGACTTAACAAATAATCTATATATTTTTTTTTAAATTTTTTTATACAAATATCGTTGAAAATAGGTGTATATTTTTTATTATTCCATGCTGATCCACCTAGCAGAAAAGATATTAATCCTAAATAACAATTTCCAATTCTTTTAAAAAAATCATAACTAGATAATATTTTTTGATCTTTATTGTTTGATAAATTATTAAATTCCTTTAAATAATTCATTACATAATTTTTTTCCAAAAAAACACTAAAATCGTTTTTACCAAATTTAAGACCGATACCATCAAATGGCATAAATGTTCCTTGTTGTTTAGTATTACTACCAGAACTTCTGTAAAAAGCCTGTAAATATTCATTATTATCATCTGTTTTTAATCCAACTTTAATTATATCACGAGATTCATATCTTAATCCGGATAAAATTATATATATATTTTTTTTATCATCTAAATAAATGATTTTATTTAATTTTTTTTGCTGATGTGGTTTAGATGTAGATTTTTTTTTAGATTTATAACAACATCCTGGTTTTGTTCTATTTTTATTACCAATTTCATATCCCATTTTACATGGTGGTTTAGGATTTGTTTTATTACATTTTGATCCTCCGATTAAATTTAAATATTTATTCAATATAATTTTACCTTTTTTACTGTTTAATTTAATTTTTTTCCCTGTTTCTGGATTAACAATTTTTGAATACACTTCTTGTTCTATAGAAAATTCGTTTGTTTTCTTTCTCTTTTTCTTTCTTCTTCTTTTGGTTTTTCTTCCTGCGCCTTGTGGCCATGGGCGTGGCCATCGGCGTGACCCACGATAAAATCGTTGTAATTTTCGTGCTGCTGCTTCCCTTTCCAAATCATCCTCATCATCATCCTCATCCTCACCCTCCTCATCCTCATCCACAGCAGCAGCAGCAGCGTTATCTGGTTGATTCAAATCTCCAAATAACAGTCTTATAATTCTAATATGATCTGTGTCAAAACGATATCTTGCTATAATATGAAATATTTTTTCTGCTCTATCTAAACCCATCCACCGTGGAGATTCTAAAACTTTATCAGCAATATATTCTTCTTCGGCAAAATTAATTAAAGCCTCTGCTTGTTCTATATTTTGTTCTGATCGAGCAATTATATTTTTAATTACTTCTTTATTCCCAACAAATACTCTAGGGTAGTTCATTAACCCAAATGCTTCATCTGCGTCTGGATCTGTTGTCAATTGAAAAGATTTCAATCCTTTCCCTTGGGGATCTTCCCACTTGAAAATTATTTCTGCCACTATAAAATTATCATCAGCTAAAATGCCACGCAATTCTTCTCCTAATATAATATCTGAATATCCAATTCCTTTTTGATTTTCTCGATTTGTAGCTCTCATTATATCTTGCTTGTTATCCGTGCCGTGTGCTTCTTTTGGTGGTTCTAGTTCTAGCTTGGCGTGTCTATCTAATATTTCTTGTTTATTTAATCCAAAAAAATTATTACGTAGCCATATGTGTCCTCCTGCATGTTTTTCATTCATAAAAACCCTTTTTAATTCATTTCTAATTATTGCTTGAGTTGATGGTAATCGTTTTCTAGTAGCTTTAGTGTTGGGATTAGAGTAATTATGACCATAATTTTCATCTTTAAATAATTCTTCATTTATTGTAATTTCTCTATCTGATTTATATCTTGGTATAATATGTAAATGACAATGTTGTACTTCATTACCTAAAAATGCGTAATTAATAATATCTGGTTTCCAAGTTTTTGGATAAACTACATCTTTAATATATCTTAATATTTCCCACAATTCATCTCTTTCCTCTTGATTTATTTCAACCATATCTGTAGCTCCTTCTCTTTTTGCATAAAGAAATAATCTACCTAAATAATATTGTTTTATATCTAATATTGCATACCAATGTTTATATTCTGCTAATATATCTCCATCAGATCTTACTTTTTCTATAAAATCAGTCATATATATATATTAAAATATTTTAAACTTTAATATTTATTATAATTATGTTGACTACAATCAAAATTAATAAAAATTTGAATTTTTATTTTTATATATTTATAACATATTTAATAAAATGTCATCACCAATCATAATAAATTGGATAAAATATAATATTTCGTCTGACATAAGTTTTGATAAATTTATAGATTTTATATCAACTTATCAAAATAAACCATGTCATACAATAAGAGAAATTTACAATAAAAATAATAAAAAAATTATAGGTGATTTATTTGAAGAATTTTGTAAATTATATCTGATACATGTGAGAAATATTCCACATGTTTGGTTACTAAATGAAGTTCCAGATATTCATCGTGAAAAATTATCATTAGGTAAGCTTGACTTAGGTATAGATTTAATTGGTTTTGATAATAAAAATTATTATGCTATTCAATCTAAATATAGAACTAAAAATCGTTATAAAAGTAAAAATGTTCTAGGTTGGAAAATGTTATCTACTTTCCAAGGATTAGTTGCTAAAACGGGACCCTACAAAAAACATATAGTTATGACCAATGCCGACTATATAAGACATGTCGGTAAAAAAAATAAAAAGGATTTATCTATTTGTCTAAAAAGATTACAAAACCTAAAAAAATTAGATTGGTTAAAGATGATATCCGAAAATAATAATAATGAAAAAAAAATAGAAAATAAAATAATGAAAAAAAATGAAAAATTAAGTTTGGAGGAATTAAGACAAATAAGATTAAATAAATTTGATAAAAAAATAACCAATATTGAAAATAATAAAAAATAATGAATAATAAAATTATCAAACAAATATTGTTAGTTGGAGCAGCAAAACCACCTAAAAAAACAACTACTTATGATAACCTAAATTTAAATATGAATATATCTGATTTTAAAAAAAAAATTTTTGAAAAATATAATATTTTGCCAAAATTTTTTTACATCATAGTAAATGGAAAATGCTTAGATAAATACCACACTTTTAATGATTATAATGAAAAGGTTGATCAAAAACATCAAATTAATAATGGTAGTATATTAAGACTAGTAATTAGAGGAGGATTGATTAAATAAATTTGATTAAGTTATTGTACCATGATGGTAAATTTCCACCTTTTTTATTTTTAATTACAGGTTTTTTAATACATCTTCCTGTTTTTTCATTACATACTTTATTCTTATTATTACATTTATTTTTTTTAGTCTTATCACACTTTCCTTTAACTTCTTTAAAGTCTTCAGGATATTCTTCTTTCTCTGCTTTTTTAGTTTCTTCTTTTTTAATATATATATTCTTTTCATTTAGAATGAAATCGTTTGGTTCTACTATACAAATTTTAAAATATTTATAACGTTGATTATTTTGGTATTCAGGTTTAAACTTACTATGGAAATATTTAATACATTCATTATTCATATTCGGTAAAATGCTTTCAAACATTTTAATCATCTTCAAACTTGCCGTGACAATTAATTGATCGCCTTCCCACTTAAAATACCCCCACGTTAACGCCATCGATGAGCGATTGAATGGAAATTCGTGGCCATCATTTTTCATAATAGTTTTATCCTGTAGTATTTGTTCAACACAATTTCGAAATTGCATTAATAAACTTTTGATATCTAAGTGTTGTTCTTTTTGTATATGTGCTAATATATGACGCTTGTATAAAGTTTCCGGTACCACATACCACGATTGTAATTTATTTTCATCTATATCTATTAAAAAATCTTCTATTGATCCGACCTTAGCCGTCCCTTTTGATTTCAACATCTTTCGAACAAATCTAATATTCAAAAACAAGCGATGTTCGTCTGTAATTATGCTAGTGAGTTGGTTTTTGAATACATTACTGAGTTTCTCACACTGTTTGATATCGTAAATATCAACCAAACAAATGATAATGTTCTCATACAATTTATGTTTGTGAATCCATTCCAAATTTTTAATTATTTTGCCTGTATCATACCCTTCTTTGCAACAATGTATATTGTATCGTTGCCATTCCCAATATTCTTTTACGTTAGGATTGTTTTCGTCGTTTCTTGTACCATCGCTATTGTTTATTTGGGAACTTCCATAACCATCTCCACTTCCAAGAACCATTTTCTCCAAATTCTTAATAAAAGGGATTTTTTCGAAATCTACATCTACTACGTGCACATATTTTAATCTATTGATTCGATCGTCTATTGTATTCTCAAAGTTCAATACGGTAACCAAATTCCCCGCTTTGAGTGGTTGTTTAGCTGTTTTTTTTTCTTTAAAGTCTTTATCTTCTTTCTCAACTTTTTTTTTATTATTTATTGATTCTTTATTACATCTTCCCGTTTCCTCATTACAAATTTGACCTTTTTCAATACATTCCTGTTTTTTAGCTTGATCACATTCTTTTTTCTTCGGTGATTTAGTAACTATTTTTTTAAACTCATTAATATTAAATAAATTTTGCAATACAGCATTACAAAAGCAAGTATTAACAAAATTAGTTATACCAAATGGCTTAATATTTCTATTACCATTTATTTTTTTATTATCTTTCTCATAAAAAATTATATAAGGCTTATTATCTTTCTGAAAATTTTCAAATTCATTTACAGTAAAAGGACCTTTTATAACATTATCACTACAATAATACCAATCATTTATTTTTTTTTTTACAAAGGATGTGTAATGACCTGAATTCATATTATTTCCATGGTGATTTATAGTTCCTACTAAATTAAATTTAATATCTTCATTATTTTTATTTTTTATATTTATAGTGTTTGATATTTTAATTTTAATTTTTTTATCGTCCATTCTTTGTCTTTCATTATTGTATTTTATCAATTCTACAATTAAATAATCTCCTTCATTTTGATATATTGTATTTTTAGTAGCTATTCCACCATCACAATCAATATATTCTACTTCTTCTGCTTCATTTGTAACTTTATTTATAATTTCAGATAATTCTTTATTTTGTGTTAAAAATTCATTTGGAATATGTAATTTATTTAAATAGTTAATATAATTAGCAGATTTATAATTATCACATTCAATATTTTCAATATTTTTTAGCGAATTAATTATTTTGTTATTATGTTTAATATTATCATTTAGTATATCAAATAATGTATTTAAAAATTCACCAGCATCTTCTTGTCTCGAACCTTGGTTAAATAAGTATCCATTAATTTTTTTAATAGATAAAAATAAATTTTTAATCTGATATTTATTTGGAGGTTTATACTCATTGAAAATTGAATTTAGAGTAACCCATAGATTGACAAAATTATCATTAAATTTCTCTTTTTTAATTTTTTTTTTAATTTTTTTTAATTTTTCAGTTTTTTCTTTTTCAGCTTTTTTCCTAGCTTTTTCTTTCTCTTTTTCATCTTTTTCCCTCTCTTTTTCAGCTTTTTTTCTAGCTTTTTTAGCTTCTTCATCTTCAGGTTTTTTCACTTTTTTTTTATATTTTTTTTTCTCAACTTTTTCTTTATCTTTTTCTTTATCTTTTTCTTCATCAATTATATCTTCTGTAGTGATAAAAAAATTACTAGAATTAAGAGTAATTATATTACCATAAATATCTATTTTACCATTAGGCACTAAATTTTTATCAAAACCATACTTTATAATATCAGTATCATCTATTTTTGTTTCTGTATTTAATTCATAATTTTTATTTTTATTTAAATTAATGTATTTTTTTTTTTTCAAAAAAGTTAGTATATCATTATTAAATACAATTTGTTCAATTTCTTTTTTTTCATCTTCATTTTTTAATACAAAATCTAATAATATTTTTTTTAATTGAAATAAAAACCATTGTCCATACCAAATAGAGTTTTTATTTTTTTTTACTTTATTAAATACATATTTTGTAATTTTTTTATTAATAAAATTAATTTCTAATAGACATGGATCAATATTATCTGTCATATAATTAATATAATAAAATATATAAATTTTTTATTAAATTTTTTTTTATAATTCAATTTTAAAATTTTGAAATACTTTTGTAATTTTTAAAAAAATCCCCCCCCCTGTCATGTGAAAAAAAAATGTGAATTTTTCACATTTTCACATTTAAAAACCTCCTGTTTTTTCACATTTTTAGATTTGTAATTATAATTACAATATGGTTTAAAATTTATAATTTTTTTTAAAAAAATCACATTTTTAATTTAATGTGAAAAAAAGATAATTATTTAAAGAAATTAAATCTAATAATATATAAAATGGTTAATTATGTTTGTAAGAGATGTGGTTACTCCTGTAACAATAAAAGTTTTATAAAGAGACATTTTATGAGAAAAAAACCATGCAAGTCTATCATATGTGATACAAATATTCATACACTATATGAAGAGATTTTTAAAGAAAAACATCCAAATTTCACAAAAAAGTTAGACGTTAGGCAAGAGGGTCAAAAAAATGTGAATTTTTCACAAAATGTTACTCAAATGTTACCCGAAAACGCCGAAAATGTGAAAAATTCACATTTTGATGTTACCCAGATGTTAGGCGGAGATATGAAAATTTCACATTCCGATAATTCAGATCAAAAAATAGAAATAAATCAAAATAATGAAAATAGTTTTAAATGTAGATTTTGTAATGCTATTTTTAAACATAGAAGTAGTAGATCTATACATGAAAAAGATAGATGTGCATTTAAAATAAAGATGAATGAGATAGATTTATTTAAAAAAGAACTAGAGCATGAAAGAGAAAAGCATAAATTAGAATTAGAATCTCATCGTATCCAGAGACAACAAGATAGGGTATTAATTGATGAACTTAAAAAACAAATTGAAAAATTATTGGATAAAGTTGGAAACACTACTTATAATAATCAATATAATATTGTATTAAATGCTTTTGGTAAGGAAGATATTTCTTATATTAATTCTGAAACTGTTAATAAATTAATAAAAAACGGACCAATGAATTGTATTCCAAAATTACTAAAACACATTCATTTTAATCCAAAACATAATGAGAATAGAAATGTAAAAATTACTAATGTTAAAAAACCATTAGCTCAAATATACAATGGACACAATTGGGAATATAAAGACAAAAAAGAAACAATTGAAAATATGACAGATAAAGCTTATAATATTATATCAGAGCACTATTCTGATGGTAATAATAGGTATATGGATACTTTAAAGGATAAATATGATGATAATGATAAAAATTTATTAAAACAATTGCATAAGGATACAGAATTAATGGTTTTAAATGCGTCTAAAGAAGATTAAATAAATATTTTAAATATTAAATGATTATAGATTCAATAATAGAAATACCATATAATACTTTTATTAAATATGAATATGATATGAAATATGAAAAAATTAGATGTGATCGCATATTAAATACCTCAATGTTATATCCTGGTAATTATGGATATATCCCTAATACCTTAGCTGGAGATGGTGATCCATTAGATATATTAGTAGTATGTGATTACCAATTAATACCTGGTTCTATTGTAAGTTGTAAAATTATTGGTGTATTATTAATGAGTGATGAAAAAGGAATAGATGAAAAAATTATAGCTGTTCCTTGTGATTCAGTTGATTTAAACAGTGTTCATATAAATAATTTAGAAGATTTACCAAAAGTAACTATTACAAAAATTAAACATTTTTTTGAGCATTATAAGGATAATGAAAAAAATAAATGGTCTGATGTAGAAGGTTATAGGGATAAATTATTTGCTATTGAATTAATTAAGAAATACACGTTAAAGTAAAGGAATATCTAAAAAGTCATTACGTGTTATTAATATTTTAAAATCTTCTTTTTCTATTACATTTTGATATTTTTGATTAATTTTTTTTCTATTAGAAGATTCTAACCAATTGATCCAATCATGTTCTGAATTCCACATTGATACATTACATATAGAACTGCATAAATTATAATAGTTATCGTCTTTAATACAGAAACTTTGTGAAGAAATAAAGCCTCTATATTTAATAGCTTCTTTTGATAGTTCATTTTGATATTCTATTATACTTTTTCCTAAATCTACTTTCATTTTTTGATTTCTTATCAATACTGGTTTTTTTTGAATTAATACTCTTATTGGAACGAATTTATAGGACATATTTTTTTTTTATTTTTAGAAAAATAGTAAAAAAAAAATATCAAATTTTTTGATAATTCTACAGTAAAAAAATTTAATTGAAATAGGTAAATTTACCATAAATATTTTATTTATTTATATCAAGTTAAAATTTATTAATGACTAAAAATAATAAAAATAAAAATAATAAAAATAATAAAAATAAAAATAAAAATAATAAAAATAAAAATAAAATTATTGATACAGAACAATCTACTGATAATATTAAGTTGATCATTTCTGAAAAAAATAATGAAAATGATAAGAATAATAATAAATGTAGTGAACAACAAAAAAAATTAGATTCAAATTGTAATTTAAAAGGTAGTAATGTAGAAGGGTTACATGGTTTATTTGGTGCTAGTGGAAATACAAATAGAGATAAAGATAAAAAAGATCCATTAAAAAATAAATATATTTACGATTTTTTAGACAGAATGCCTTATTTGAGACAGAGTTTTAGTAAAAATTATATATTTTGGAGTGTATATTTAGTTGGAATAATTTTTTTTTCATTAAGATATGGCACAGAAAAGCACCCATCAACAAAAATTATTAGTGGAATTATCTCAATCTTTATTGCAATGATTTTTGGATGGTGGGTTCATATGATTTCACATAGCACTGATTTTTTACAATTATATGATGATTTATTAAAATCAAATTCAATTTTAGGAAAATTATTAAATTATTTACCAGAATTTGTCCATAAATTTATAAGAGGTATTGCATATTATGTATTAGATTTTCATGATAAAATCCATCATAATTCCACTATTAATAAAAGATGGTATAATGTTTTAATGGAAGGATTTGAAAATTTATTAATGGAAGGAGGATTTATAATTATAGTAGCAAATATATTAAATGTTGAATTAATTATTAAAAATTATTTTATAAATGATACTTTTAGGTTTAATAATACATTAATATTTATTTGGGGATTGTTATATACTACCGTTCATTTAATAAATTATAGAATAATTCATCCTAATCCTCATATAGAACATCATATGGATTATTATACAAATTATGGGATTGATACTATAGATATACTATTAAATACTAAGTATGATATAAAAGAAATTGAAGTATTTAATCATGGAACAATTAACATTATTGTAATATTTGTATTAATTTATTTACTAAAAGAATCTGAACTAGATTATTCAATAATTAAATATTTGCAGAAAATTTTAGAATAAATTAAATAATATTATATTAATAAAGTAAAAAAAAATAATAATAATGAATGATATTAAAAATAGAAAAAAAAAATTGATTGATAAATTAGAAAAATGGTGTAATGAATCTAAAATTTCAAACAAAAACATTGGAGCATGGGTTAGAGCTTATCATTTCAATGCGCCTATATACATGTTATTTTTCGTATTATATGGACCTAAATGGTTGGCAGATATGGGATTATTTAATTTATTAATAATTATTCTAATGTTTATTTATTTAAGATCCTGTTGGTTATCATTATTGGAAAAAAGAATTTGCTCTGATGATGTTAATATTGTAGATTTATGGATTGAATTATTTGGTTATAAAGTTCATTATGATAATAAAATTAAATTAAATGAACAGAGATATAGAGCTACATATATAATAGCGAGTATATATTTAGTAATATTACTAGGTTCGTATTATAATAGGTTTTTTTGAAAAATAAAGTTAGAACTTAAAAATAAATTAAAAAAAAATGATAATTATATTTAAAAAAAAAATGAACAAAGAATTTGTAATGGAAGGAGCAGGAGCTGTTTGTGGATCATCTGAAATTGTTTGTTTAAGAAATAATAATAATAGAAGATTATGGAGAGGAATTTCAGGAAGTGTTGGAATAATATTTTTTAGTTTATATTTACAAGAGAGACATGGAAAATATAAACAAATTAAAGATATAAAATAATATA
>Ga0209631_10003656_pt1 | contig 17534 bp, 12 predicted proteins | sample COG_08_FD_184752 | JGI IMG/M metagenome (GOLD analysis project Ga0209631, IMG submission 184752) | Pelagic Microbial community sample from North Sea - COGITO 998_met_08 (SPAdes) (version 2) | ecosystem: Environmental > Aquatic > Marine > Neritic zone/Coastal water | place: Helgoland, sampling...
CCCGGTACGTAATTCGGCCCCCGCGCCGCGCCGTCCATCAACCCAATCGCGCCCGCCATGGCACCCTTGGTCCGCCTGGCGCCCACGCCGTCCCCGCTCTTCTTGCTCCACTTCACCGGCGCGTTCTCCTCGGAGGAGTACCCCGCGCCCCCGTTCACGCCAGCCCCGGCGCCGTCCAGCGCCTGCGTCGACTCCAGCGTCGAGTTCGGCGATCGCCGGCTGGGCCGAACCGCTTCGTCGAGAGACGTGAGACGGCCGTCTCGGTCGTCGTCGTCGTCGCCCCGCATGAGCCCGGCGACGTCGCGTACCAGCGACGTCGCCTCGCTGGACCGCGTCGCGCGCTCGTGCTCCTGCGCCGCGATGCGCCGCCTTCGATCCGTCATCTCGCGTACCTGCGCCCGTGAGTACTTGGCGTGGGGCAGCGGGTCCGGCAGCGGCGGAAGCGGCTTCGGCGTCGACGCCGCGTTTCGAACCTCGAGCCCGCCGAGAAAGTTCTCAACCGGCTGCAGGTAATCGCGGTAATAGCTGAAGTAGTTGTGCGTGCCTTGCGTCGGGAAGAAGGTGCACGGCAGCCCGTGCGCTTTACGCACGTCCCGCAGCACCTCCGCGTGCCGAAACGGGACCACCTCATCCGACGCTCCGTGTATGATGAGCACCTTGCTCTTCACGATTCGTAGAGGCGTCCTGTTATCCCACCGATCGCTGATGATGTTGGCGACGTGCCCGAGGAGTGAGATCCCAACCTCACGCACCGAGATGAACGGTGAGTGCAGGATCACCCCGCCCACGCGCTCACCCTCGTCCTGGAGCCTCGCCGCGAGCCTGCACACCGGCCCGCTCCCGAGGCTCCGACCGAACAACACGATGTTCTCCGGCTTGTACCCCAAGTCGCTGACCAAGTACTCGTACGCGCACATCACGTGCCGGTCCACGCTGCGTTCGTAGGACACACCAGGGGAGGTTCCGTACCCAGGGTATTCCACCAGCAGCACGTTCGCCTGCCAGCACTCGGCGTCGCGCTGGCACAGCTCGTAGATGTGACTGTTAAAAAAACACGACGTCAGTCAACTAATTGCCCATACGAGCATTAAAAAGAACTTACCCGACGTCGCAAGCGTTTGCGTGGCAGTGGAGGATAGCCCTGGTCGCGGGGGCGCGCTTGCACCGGACCATGACCGCGGGGAAGTGGTATCCGCTCATGCTGTCCAGGTAGACGCAGTCCGCGGGTGACCACGGATGCACGCTGTGGTGGTGGAGGAGGGTGGGAGAGGGGAAGGTTAGGGGGAAGATTAGATCTTTGATTTTCGCGCTTGGGAAAGAGGGCTGACCGACTCGGGTTTGGGATGGAGCGAAGGGTGCGCGCGACGAGTACGGACGGGTTCGGGCCGGGAATCGCGCGCGATCGCGGGTCAACTCGAGACACTCGCGATGGATCCTGGCGGCGGTGGAAAATGGCGGCGCGATCCGGGTGGTCGCCGCCGAGAGCGAGGCGCGAGGCGCTCCGGTGCAAAAAAGGCGCGAAAGGGACCACTGCGGGCCAGTCTGGAAGAAAGTCCAAGAAACACTCACCTCTTTGAGTACGACGGCGCGGGCGCCTGGAAGATGGCCTTGTTGATGAGCGACACCTGCTCCGCCCACGAGGACTCGAAGGGATCCTCCCCCAGGATCTTGTCGAGCTTGGTGTTCTTGCCGCGCCCGGCGCAGAAGTTACCCCACATCTCGACGCCGCCGAACACCGAGTCCGCTCCGTCTTCTCAAGATGCGCCTCCGCCCAGCCGATCTCACCACGTGATGCGCGAAGGGACGGGCGAGTCAATTACCGCGCCGCGCCGACGGTTTTCACGCGCGTGTGCGTGATCCGCACTCCGTTCCCACGTGAACACACCCTACGCGCGAATCCACGGCGCCGTTCAGCGACTGGCGGCGCTCTCACCGTCCCGACCGACGCGACCTTTCGCGCTAGATGCGGTGAAAGAGAGAGAGGGGCTTGTCGAATCTATGTCGAATCTTTGGCCCCCCTGACGATTCCGAGCGTGATCGAGGCGACTTCCGACGTATCCGGGTCCCTCGCCGCCGCGGGTGGTCGCCCGACTTCGCAAAGAAGAGACGCGACCGGTCGACGGAGCCTTCCTTGCTCCTCGCGCGCCCGCACGCGCGTCTCGACTGTGCCGTGCGGTTCCCGCCTCCGCCGAGTGCTAATAACGTGACCCAGGAATAACTCGCGGTTCAGACGACAAAAATGGAAAAACCAAAAGTGCGTATGAACATCGAGTCTGCTTTCCGAAGTTTGAAAGTGTGCATTTTGACAATAATTTCCTATGAGAGAGAGTTATTCCGAGGCTCACAGCGCTCCGAGTTCCCGGGATTTCCGTCAGACACAAACTCCATATGCGAGGAAGACACAGACCGCCGCGCAAGTGGAATCCATCTCGAGATGAATGGAATTTTGTGAAGGTTCACCCTCGGATATTTTTCTGATTCCCAAAATCTATTTTTGCGAGGCCGACCCTGACTGGTTTCCATACAAAACTCGATTTTATCGATGTCCTACGTGGACCGTGCACACGTCATTTTATTCATACGTGGAACGTACGTGGCATTTAGTCATGATATTTATTTCGGAAAAGCCGCGACCCGCGGTCCACAAAAAGCCAAAAATGGTAACACAGATAGCCTAAAAAGCCATTGAACAGACGACGTAAATAATGGAATATAGCGCCGCGAGCTGAGAATACCCAAATAATATTCCCTTGCAATCATTCAATCAGCGACTACCTCTTACGAGTGATCACTTCGAGGAGGACGAACCGAACTCCCTGACGAAGTTCCCATCCCCGTCGCGCTTCAACCCACCGAACTTTCGCCTGTCATCTCCGAACCCCGGCCGACCGCGACCGCCGCCTCGTCCGCCTCGTCCGGTTGAATCCCGGGTCGCGAACCCGAACCCCGCCCTATTCCCGTCCCTATTACCGGCGTCGAAAGAATCCCGGAACCCGCCGCCGTCGCGCTCGAAACCCCCGCCGTCCCTCCGCGGGCCTTCACGCCGGCGAAGCGACGCCAACGCGCTCGCGTTGCGGTTCTCCACGATATGAAGCGTCGCGGCAACCGCGTCGACGATGGCCGTTTGGCTCGCGTTGAGGGGCTTGCGCGGCGCCATGGCTTTGTGCGCCAACGCCGCGTAGAGCTCCCGTCTGACGTCCACGAGCAGCTCACTCGTGTCCGCGCACGTGGACCGGACGAGGATCCAATCGTCCAGTACGGCGGCGCCCAACGGTTCGTTGACCGACGACGGCGGATCCGCGCTCGATCGCGATTTGGATTTGAGCGTTATCGACGGAGTACCGTCGGCGTTGAGCAAGGGTGGAGGTTCGTCGAGGGAATATTCCTCGATGGACGCGGGTTGGGGTGCCGAGGGTGCCGACACAGCTGTGTGCGCCACTTCCGGCGGCGGCGCCATCTTGGTTCCCCCGAAGAGCACCAACTGCTCGGGGTTGATCGCGCTGCAGTCGCGGAGGAACACCTGCGAGGACAGCACCATCTCGCGGTACAGGAACCACTGCGGCAGCGCGGTTTGCTCGCTTCTGCGCTTGGGCGGCGCCCTGGTGAAGGACACGGACGCCGGGTGCAGACCCGCGTTCTCCTCCAAACGCGTGCGCATCACGCCAAAGTGCGCCATGCTCCGCCGGCTCGCCAGGTTACCCGGCAATCCCGTGGTGAGCACAGCCAACGTGAGGGACTCGTTACCCGCGTGTCTGTTCACCTCGGCGTCGCCCCGTAGCTCCCTGTTGCGCCTGTCGTACCCTAAGTCATCCCGTCGCACCAAACCGGTGCGCACGAGCTCGTCCAGGAGCTGCGAACGGAGAGAGGTGAGGTTCTGCAAGCCCTGGATGGATAAAAAGTTATCCCGCGCCCTGCAAACAAAACACGACGTCAGTCAAATCGCCCATCGACATACGGAAATAAAAAGAAAAACTCACCACTGGCACGCAGACTCGAACCCTTCCTCCGCCATCACCGCGCGCCACTCCGCGTACGCACGGAGCACCGCGAGGTGATCGGATCGTTCGCTGAAGCTCCTACGCGCGCGCTGCGCCTCATCGCGCGCGCCGGTGGGGACGATGAAGGGATCACGGCTGCTCATGCACGCGGCGGCGGTGAGCACGGGATCCAGGCATTGCGCGGTGACTCCCATGATGAGCATGCGACCCGTCGCGGGATCGAGCGGAAGCTGCGAGAGCAAGCTACCGAGGGGCATGAGAACCTCTTTGATACCCGCGGGGACGGAGTCGGACGACGAATCGGATCCGAGAGCCACGTCAGCATCGAACTCACTCTCGGTGACAGTCTCGCCGGCTTCCTCCGCGTCGGCGCGGCGGCGAGCTCGTTCCAAGATGGCGCCGTCGACTTCCGCGATGGCGCCCAGCGTCTTTAACCGGTCCATCGCCAACGTGACCGTCTCTTCCGCGGGCGGGTCCATGGCCTCCGCCAGGAACGCCTGGACCCCGGAGTTGGTCATCGAGCACGTCTGCAGGCACGTCGCCTCGAGCGCGGTTCGCTGAATCTCCGGAGTCGGCCGTTCGGGCATGGCTTCGAACATCGCCTTGGAGTAGAGCCTGTAGCAGACGCCCGGGGCGACGCGGCCGGCGCGGCCGGTGCGTTGCGTCGCGGACGCCCGGGAGGTGGGCACGGTGCCCATGGTGCTCATCGCGCTCTCCGGGTTGTAGCTCATCTCGCGAACCAAGCCGGAGTCCACAACCACCAAAACGTCGTCGATGGTGACCGAGGACTCAGCGATGTTCGTCGCGAGGATAACCTTGATTTTGCCCTCCGGCGCGGGTGAGAACACCAGCTGCTGCTCCTCCTGCGGCACCTGCGAGTGCAGCGGTATGACCCGCAGGGCGTCGTACTGCGCCGCGGGTAAGTTCTCGAGAACCTTCATGCACTCCTTGATCTCGTCCCAGCCGGGGAGGAACACCAGCACGGAACCCTTTCGCCCCTGTAAACAAAACACGCCGTCAGTCCAATTGCCCGTACACGCGTTAAAAGAAACTTACCTTGGCGAGCTCAGCCGCGGAGACCTGCGCGGCAACCTCGGCGGCGAGCGCGACGACGAGCTCCTCGCGCTCGCGTTTATCCGCGATACCCCCACCCTTGCCTCCTTTACCGCCGCCCTTTCCGCCGCCCTTTCCTCCGCCCATCTTGCGGGCGCGGCGCGCCGCCTGTGAATAAAACACGATGTCAGTCAAATCGCCCGTGTCTACGGAAATAAAAATAAACTTGCCTGTCGAGCCGACCGGCTCGTCACCGGTCGAAGGCCGTCGTCGCCCTGCGCCTCCCTTCGCATCTCGACCGCCCTTCGCAGGGTCCGGACCTTGTTCGCGAGGCGTCCGTGTCGGCCCTTGACGCGCCGGGTCGAGTTCGCGGCGCCGCCGCCTTCGACCTCCACCTCCAGCTCTTCCCATTCGCTCAGTTCCTCGTCTGCGTCTGATTCGTCCTCCTCGTCGTCCTCGTCCGCCTCGAGGGCGTCGGACGCGCGTTCTTCCGCGAGCGCCTCTTCCAGTTCACGTTCCAGAAGCTCGTCCTGTGCTTCTAGAAGCGCCTTGGCGAGGGTCTCGCCCATGTCGTCGAGCGCGAACTCGGGCGGCGCCTGCGAGTCGTCCGCGACGAGAAGCGTCTCCGGAGCATCCGGATCGGTTTCCAAATCGTCCACGTCGGCGGTGTACTCGGGCGTCTCGCACGTCTCGTCGTCCTCGTCGCACAGCCCAGCGGCGAGGTCCTCGAGGTAAAACATCTCGACCGGGTGCCGGGGTTTAGTGGGAACGGAGAGCAACGGCGCGGCTTTAGACTGGGAATCTTGAGTCAAGTCGACAGAGCCAACTGAAAAGTCAGACCCGCCAGACCTAGCCTTGCCGTCCTCGCCCCAGTCCAGGCCGCTTCGTCTCGCGAAGTAGTCCGAGAACGACTCCGCGTCCAACGTCGCGGACATCAGAACCACACGCAGCTCCGGGCGCTTACGGAGCAGCGCCCTGAGGAGCACCAGTAAGAAGTCGGTGTTGATGTCGCGCTCGTGAACTTCGTCGATCATGACGTGAGAGATCCCGCGGAGGCCCGGATCGCGCATCAGCCGTCGTAGAAGGACGCCGGTGGTCACGAACTCCACGCTGCCGCCCTCATCGCGAGGCGAACACCCGTGAAGACGCACGCTGAAGCCGACGGAGTTCCCCGCGCGTTCGTTTCGTTCGGCGGCTACCCGTTCAGCCACGCTCACCGCGGCGATTCGCCTCGGCTGCGTCACCACGATCCGCGTGTCCGGCCCACGTCCGTTCGCGATGGCATCCTCCAGGATGTACTGCGGGCACTGCGTGGACTTACCACTGCCGGTGCCGCCGGAGACCACCACGACGGGGTTGGTCTTGAGCGCTTCGCACAGCTCTTCGCGAATCTTCTTAATCGGGAGCTTGTCGCGGACCTCGCGCATCTTAGCCTCGGCGCCGGTGGGGTCCGCGTCGACCGCCGCGGCGAGTAGCGCTTCCTCGGCGATGAACCGGTCGTTAACCTCCTTGCGCGCCGCATCGTCCAAGACGGCGTAGCGGGGACCGGAGGATGCGCCTTCTTTCCGGCGGCGATACCCGCCGTCCTTGCTCGAGTCGTTTCCGATGGCGGCTTCCTCCTCCTCGGCTCGTAGCATGTACCGCTCCATCGCGCGCTCCTCCGCGTCCCTCCACGCGCGCATCCTCGCGTCGTGGTCCTCCGGCGTGCCCATCGCCTCGATCAGCGCGTCCATGGCGTCATCGGGGAGCGGCGGGACCCGCAGCGCCGCCGCGCTGCCACCGGGTGATTGTTCGACGAGTTTTCGGATAGCGTCGTGTCGCCCCGCGCCGATGACGTCCCTCAAGACGCCGCCGTCGACGAGCGCGCCGTACGCGGCGTCCTCCGCGTCGCCTTTACCCGCCCCGGCGCCGACGCTCTCAACCTTCTTACCGCCGTCCACGTAGGCGGACACGGTGGCCTCCCACTTACCCCCTCGCGCGTTTTTATACTCGACGCCCGGCCTGCTCGAGTTGACGAGCTCGAGCATGAGCCTGCCTTCGTCCGCGCGCTCCTTCTGCTGCGCCTTGAGCGCGTCCTTGACCATGCGCACGACGTTTGGGGGATCGTGCGCGTCGATCGCGCCCTGAGAGACGATCTTCATAGATTGGAACGCGTCGAGGATGGCGAGGCGTTGCGCTTCGGCTTTGTTAAAGTCGAGCCCGCCGCCGTAAATCTCCGTCACCTTCTCGCCCGATAGCTTCCCGGTACCGTCGACGACGGCGGCGGCGCCTTTGCCGTCGGCACCCGCGGCGGCGGCGTTCGCGACGGCGTCGCCGGTCCTCCCGATGAACCCGAGCTCCCTCCACGAGTCCGGCGCGGTGATCGCCAACTGACAGCTGAACACGCGCTTGTGCGGGGGACCGTGGGTGTTGAAGCTGACGTGTTGACGTTTGATCGCCAGCGCGGTGACCGCGTTCTGGTACGTCTGCTTCGCGAGCTTCATGGCGTCGCGGTCGGCACCCAAACCGTCGCGCTTCGTGAGGAACGGTCGGCCCGACGGGGTCTCGCTAGGGACGACGTGATTATTCTTCGACTTCGGTCCCCCGCCGCTGCCGTTCTGTTTGTTGTTACCACCGGCAGACTTGCTACCGCCGCGGCCGCCGCGGCCGCCCCTGCCGCCCCTGCCGCCGCGGCCGCCGCGGCCGCCTCGGCTGCCTCGGCCGTTGACGGTGCCGCGGCCGCCGCCGCCGCCGCTTTTTTGCTTGGATGAATTGCCTTCGCCAGTCGCGTTGCCGCGCTTCTGTGCGGTGCGCGCGCCCGCGCCGGATCCGGCGTTACCTTCGGCGCGCGCGATCATCAACGAGCGAAGCCGCGGGGTCACGGCGGACGCGTTGGATGGACCGAGGAATGAACGATGCGACGTCACGAACGAAGAGGCGAACCCGCGGGACGGCACCGCCGCCGACGGTGGGATGTTGGGCCTGCGACGTCCCGCGACGAATCGCGCGGGAGCCGCGCGGTGGCTCGCGATCGCGTGGTGGAGCATCGCGCTCGGGGTGGAGAGACGCGCGGTGTTATGAAAGACGGCGCAGCCAGGCGCGCCCATCGGAAAGACTCCCACCGACGATAGCGACGACGACACAGACATCGTCTCGCGATAAATCTTCCGTGCGGCGCGTAGGGCGATGCGTTTGGACTCGCGTATCGAACCGCTCATGCACTGGAGGCCGCTGCCTCGAGCGCGCCGTTCGTGCCGGATGCGTCTCCTAGCGTCTGCCTCGTCTCCGTGTTCCGCAACTGGACGTCCTTCCTGTCCAACGCGGTGGTTGCTGTGAGGCTCACGATAGTCGACGTGTTGGGTTTTCACGCGTAGACTGGTAGAGGTTGAAATGCCCATACGAGACGAATATAAAAGAGGCATTTGCGAGGCGTGTGGAATTGGAATAAAGTCAGACTAAATGGCAGTACACATCGAGAAATTCCTTACAACAAACAAAAAATGCTCGCTCAAATCACAATCGGTCAGCGCTGTGCGACGATGACGGTGAGCCTGCCGCCGCTGCCCGAGGGATGGCGGGACGATGTGGTATACATGCTCCACGACTTCCTTGAGGACGCGGGCCTGGCGCAGACTCTCTGCGCGCTCGAACAGGAGACGGGGTACGCGCCCGCTCGACACCCACCCACACGCACGGCACCTCAGATTCACCTCTCAGATTCAAACTTCCCAACCCGTCACGCGCCCAATCGACGTCCCGTACTGACCCGTCATCTCATCCTCACGTCTCAGGCACCGAGGTCCCGCCGCGGATAGACTCGGCGACGACCTCGCGTTCCTCCGCAGGCTCGTACTGACCGGCGACTGGCCCGCGGCGGAGGCTTTCATAGCGCCCACCGCCGACCACCCGCGAGTCAACCATCGACGCATGCTCGCGGCGCTTCGCCGACAGGCGTTCCTTGAGATCCTCGACGCGTCCGATACGTCGTCGGTGTCGTTCAGAGACGAAGGAGATGACGCGGAGACGACGACGCACGTGGAGGGCGGTGACGTCGCGGATAGGCTCGTCAAGGCGCTCAGCGCGCTCGAGCCGTACGTCGAGGACCCGACGCAATTCAACGATCTGTGCTTCCTCTGCACGCTCGGCTCGGTGAGCGAGCACCCGGAGTACACGGAGTGGACCGCGAGCCGCGGGCGTTTAATCGCGTACGACACGTGCGTCGACGAGCTCCGTGAGGTCTACGGTTCGATCCCTGGACGGGGCGAACACGAGCGGACGCTGGAGACGGCGATGCGGCACGCGGTGGCGCACTTAACGCAGACGTCCTCGTTGGCGGGGCGGCGGCTGCCACGGTCGGCGGGGCTGTTAAAACGCCTCGGCATGGCCGCGAGTTCGAATCCGCACGGGGGCGACGAGGTTCACAGGTTCTTCAGCGCCACGCGGGAGCTGGAGAAGCGTAAGAAAGCCAAAGAAGCCAAAGAAAACGCATCCCCGAATGTGAGTAGCGACCCGAGTCTAATTGCCCGTACTCGGACTAACGACAAGGCGTCTCGAGGTCTTGGCGGGACGCTTCCCACGTTCGGTCCTTCGATGCGCGCGAGCGTCGGGGTGAGCTCCTTCCCGGCGATTGAACGCCTGGAGCGCATGAAGAAGCGACCGGGTCTTTTGGGTCGCTCCTGGAACCCGTCGAGCGAGCAATTCGTTCAATCGAAGCGCGGGGGCGTGGACAGTATCAAGGAGGAGGAGGAAGAGCGCATCGAGACCGCCGCGCTCGATGCCCGTTCGAACGACGGTGATGTTGATGTCGAGTCCGATGATAGGTCCGTGGCGTGGGACGTGACCCCGGAGGAGGAGGCGAGGGAGGCGGAGTTCGTCGCCGACGGCGAAGCATTCGTCGAGGAGACGGACCGCTTGGAGTTGGAGGATGGTGACGATTCATATCACGGCGTGGATGACGATTCGTTCCTGGATGACGATCGCATCGGCGCGTACGCCGACGTCGATCCCACCGCCCCACCCGTGTTTTACCAGCCGGTACACGAACCCGCTTGCGTGGATAAGAGCGCGGGTATTCGGTGTTTGGCGTGGAACCCGCGCGGGGATTCGGTATGCGGCGTAAACTGCAACACGAACGTCGGTGGTTCGAACCCCGGCGGGGGCGCCGGCGTTTTCGCGTGCGCCACGTCCGGCCGGACCGTACACGTCTGCACCGGCGGCGGTAAGACGCTGTTGCGGATCCAGGATGTCCACGGGGATTCCGACTGTTCGATCTATACCGTGGCGTGGGGCGGCGACGTTCCGGGCGGGACGCACTCGCTCATCGCCACGGGCGGCAACGACGGGAGCGTGGGGGTGACGCGGCTGAAGTGGTCCGACGATTATGCGGATTCGTTGCGGCTGGTGGCGGTGAACGGCAAGGCAAGGGTGAACAGACGGGCGCATCCCGGCGGAGCCGTGCGAGGCGTCGCATTTCTAAACCCAACATCGGTGATCTCCGCGGGCGGCGGGGACTATTCCCCGCGGGTATGGGACCTCGGCGCGGCCGGCGCCTCGATGCCTGACGAGTGTACACGCGTGTTGAGGCCGCACGGCTCGGAGATCGTCGGCGTGTGCGCGGACTGGGGCTCGTTCGCGGGTGCGGGATCTACGGAGAACTTCGCGTCGACGGCGTCGGCGGATGGAGAAATTCGGATCTGGGACCTTCGCGAGTGGGGAACGCCGCCGACGCTGCGTTTAAACGCGCGAGGCGCCGCGGGGGGCGATCACAGGACCACGGTCAGCGCGATGTCCGTCAGGGGCGAGCGCGTCGCGGTGGGGTACTCCGACGGCGGCGTCGCCGTCCTCGACTTGCGATACGCCTCGACTGTGTCTTCGGATGATACGAGAACGCGCGCCGACTTTGACTCCGACTCGGGCGCGGCGGCTGTGTGGAGCGACAAGTTCCACGACGGCGAGTGCCGAAGCGTGGACCTCGATCCCAGCGGTAAGCTCCTGCTCACCGCCGGGTTCGACGGCGTCTGTTGCGTCGTCAACGCCGCGGACGGCGTCAACGCTAACGTAGCCAACGCGGCTGATGAAAACTACGGACCGGCGCGGGGTATCGTGGTGTTGGGTGGATTCACCGCGGGGGGCGTGTACTGCGGCCACGACGATAAGGTTGTGAGCGCGAGGTGGAGGCCTGGGACGAGCGACGGGGCGGTGGGGTTCGCGTCGTGCGGAGTGGACCGAACCGTGCGATACTGGCGAGCCAAATCCGTCTGACGGCGCAGTCCTGGACAGACACGACTGAATTTAAAGTGATGACAGCTGTGTTTAAATTGTTAAATCTGCGCGCGAGATCCTCCTCGTCACACCGAGCCGCGCTCGCAGTGGACAAAAGTTACCCCGCACCGCCATGCCCGTATCCAAGACGACCATCGAACGCCCCGGCGCGTACCACGAATTCTGGCAGGACTGGTGCGACGGCGACGGGGTCAAGCGGCTCAGCCCTCAGGCGCTGCGCACTAAGATCCGCAAGTTCATCGAGACGTACAACGTCACCGCCTCTTCGTTCCAGAAGGTCATCGGCGTCAACGCCAACTCGTACGGCAAGTTCATGACTGGCAAGTACAAAGACCCGTGGGCCGCGACGCAAAACAGCACGTACTGGAACGCCGGGTACTTCTTCTGGAGCGACGAGCGGCAAGCGGTTGACGACTCCATCGTGAAAAAGCTCAAGGCGAACGCGAGCGCGGCGACCAAGGCGGCGGCCGCCGGCGGCGGCGCCGGCGGAGGCGCGGCGGGCAAGAAACCCCCCCTCCCCGACGTCACCGCCATCATCCTCACCTCCAACGACGTGTACCTCAACCCCAAGGAGGTACGGGCCGAGGTCTCGAGCCTGAAAGCGCGGTACAAGTGCTCCAACGCGGATCTGGCAAAGGCGGTGTGGCCCGCGAAAGCGTCGGGGTCGAGCCAGCCCGGCGCCGCCGTCGGACGGTTCCTGGGCGCGGGCGGCGACTTCGGAGGCGAGGAGATGGAGTTTTACCGCCCGTGCGCGTTGTTCTGCGAGAAGGTACGGGTTTTCGAGAACAGGCCGAAGACGAAGAAGAGGAAGGCGCTGGAGGAGGAAGTCGAGACGACGGGCCGCGCGCCGTTCCTGGGACTGAACCCGAACAAGAAGTACCTGATGTGCCCGGGCCAATCGAGCGACTTCACCTTTTCCTTCACCATCTCTATCCTCTCCACCTCCCCGTCGTCGTACACGATCGTGTGCTGCTTCGTCTCCGCGTCACGAGCGTCCACGATACCGGTGAACCAGGTCTTTTCCAGCGGCCAGAACACCGCGACGCGCCTCTTCGCCACGCGCTTCTTCTCCGCCGCGAGCATCCGGATCGGGCGAAGGACAACGCCGCTCGGTTCGATGAAATGGACGTCCTCGTCGGCCAGCACGTGGTGCTCCACGGTCCCGTCGTCGTAGGCGATGGTGTGCACGTCATCATCGGCGTTGTAGCCGTCGATGACGCCGGTGAACCGCCGGTTCTCATCGGGCCAGAGCACCGAGACCCGTCGCCCCGCTCGCGCCTCCTTCTCGTCGGGTCGCAGCAGCATGAAGCACGGGCGCTTGTAGGACTTGATCACGCAGCTCCTGCATCGCCCGCAGCGCAGCTTGCCTTTCTCGGTCCTGTAGAACCCGCCGCCGGCTTTGGCCTGTTCCTCGGTGACCGTCTCGGTGACGTCCTCCTCGCGAACGCACGCGCCCATCGCCTGCAGCGCCTTCAGGCCGAGCAAGGAGGGCGTGGCGGGCGAAGATCCGCCATCGGCCGCGGGTTCCGGTTTCAGCCACTCGACCTTCTCGTCGGCCAGCACGATGCGTTCAATCTCCCCGTCGTCGTAGTACACCGTGTGCTTCTTGGTATCCCGGTCGTACGATCCGACGAACCCGGCGAACCACGCGTCTTCCTCGGGCCAGAACACCCGCACCCGCCTCCTCGCCTCCCCTCCGACGTTTGCCTGTCGCCGCTCGTTCGTCGTCGATCGCGGGGACGTGAGCGGCGGTTTGGCTGACAGGGCGTCGACGCGGGTTTCGAAGCTCTTGCCGAACCTGTGGAACTTCGCCGGCGTCGTGAGCCCGCCCGTCGGCGTTGGCTTCGCCTTCATCGCGGGTCCGCGCGGCGATGAGTGCGGTGCACGCAGATATGGTTTCTGGATCTCGGCACATTTCCCAAAAACGCAAAAGTTCCTCGTCCGAGAATCTGAAAATTCAGAGCAGGTCGCGGTCAACCTCGGGCGTCGAGGGGGCGAAGGGCGACCATGTTTCCCAGGTGGACAGCCTCGCGCGCGGTGGTACGTTCACCACCATCCCACACGTCCACTTCCGCGGGCGACCCTTCCACCCCCCGCGCCCCAACCCAACCGCATTCAATGCCCCCGGTTGTCCGTTGTCATTTCAGATTTCCACCTCTCAACCTGACCCTCCACCACACTCACCCTTCCCTCGCCATCGCAGAGGCCGAGGATCACCGAGGGCGCCGCCGCGGTCACGCCCGACGACCTCAGCGGCGTCGTATCCACGGCGTGGCACCCGACGCGGGCGATATGCGTCTGCGTCGTGGGCCGACGCGCGTACGCCATCGACGGCATCACCGGCGCCGTCCTCAAGCAATGCCGCCTGCCGATGCCGTGCACACAGCTGGCGTACTCGCCGCCGCGCCTGGGCCCTCCGAGGCTCGTCGCGCTCTTCTGCGACGGATCACTGTGGTCCCTGGAAGGATTCGATCCCACGGATGCCGCGCGAGGCGGCGGCGTGGGCGACGGAGCCACGCGATTCCGACGCCTACACGCGCCCACGGTCAAAGACAAACGCCGAGAAGTTCGACGCGGCGCGAGAGGAACGATGGCGTTCTGCAGGTCACCGCACGGCGCGGGCGCCGAACCCTGGTGCGTCTTCGCCGTCGTCGGCGAGAAGGAGCTTCGCGCCGCCACCATTCACAGGGGAAGAAGCACAGCCGGCGCGTCTTCAGATTCATCGCCCATTCATTCGCCGACTTCCATCCTATCCGCCGCGTCGGATCGAACCTCCGATGGAGGTTCAAAGACGTCCAAACAAGACACCACGACGTTGATGAAACTGAGAGGCGAGCCCAAGAAACCCATCGCGTTCATATGCGGTGACCCCGACCTGTCCCCTAAGATCATAGCGGGGTACGTCGACGGAAGCATCCGAGTCTACGATTTGACATCGTCGCAGGTGGACGTCACCTTTCGGCTCCCGCCGCCCATCGGTTCGAAACGAGGGGCTTCACCCGCGCCCACGTGCGCGGTGGGGTTCAAGCTCCCGGCATCGTCCGCTCGCGGTGGTGGGAACGCGTCGTACGGGCGCGAGGGACGCGAGGCGGTGGTGGCCATCGGCGACGTCACCGGTCGCGTATCCCTATGGCCGATTAGAGCCGGGTCCGTGTACGATAAACAACCGGGGTTCGGAGGCGGAGGTTTCGGAGGCGGAGGTGGCGGGTTTGGAGGAGGTGGGGGTTTCGGATCGGACGAGTTCGACGACGGCGATGTCGGCGGATCGGGCAACGATCCGAAGGGAACCAATAGAGGGAAGGAACGCAAGCCGCCGGCGGAGCTGGTCGACGAGGTCCAGGCTTCGCCGGTGGGCCAACCGGGGTGCCCCGTGTTGGCCCTGGACGTGTTACCGGAGCACGGCGGGATCATCGCGCTCGTCGGGTCGGTACGGGTCGAAGACGGAGCTCCACGGTCGACCCCGCAGGCGTGGAGGGTCGAATTCGACGGAACCGACGGGGGAACGAGCTCGAGCGGGGGTGGATATTTCCGGCTCGTGAGGGGCGAATCATCTCTCGGGTGCGCGCCCTCGACGCCCGATTTACCACCCTCCGCGACGCGCGCGTGCATCGCGACGCACCGCTCGCAGCTCAAGTTCTCCGCGGTCGCGGTCGGCGTTTCAAATCCAGGAGGCGTTTCTAACGGCTCGAGTCCAAACGGCGGATTGGACGGGAGACGAGACGCTCCGGCTCCGCCGTTCACCGTGTTTCTCTCCGAGGGATCGGGCGCCGTTCCCGCGGGGTTCGGCGACGGCGCGTGTGAGCTGGCGGCGGTTCGCGGCGTCGACGTTGTGGCGACGACGTCACAGACGCCGCCCGCGAGACACCCTGAGGTGTACGCGTTGGGCGGCGACGCCGTGTGGGCGATCGACCTCTCGGCGGGCCCCTCCGGTAAATTCAAAACGCGGGTGCCCGTCGCGGGGACGCCGGATGCGAATCGCCACGGTACCGACGGAGGGGGCCGGGGGGAATCTCGCTACGGGTCCCCGGACGGAGGGAGGGGCGGTTCGAATCGCCACGCGCGGCGGTTGGAGCATTCGACCGCCGCGTCAGCCTTTCTCATCGCCTCGGGCCCCGCGGCTTCGGGTTCAAGCTCAAGCTCAAACTCGAGTTCAAACGTTCACAGTTCCGGCGTCCCGTGCGATCGGATCAGCGCGTGGAAGGAAGGTATCCCTTCGCCGTGCGTGCACGAGGGACGCGCCGCGACGTTCGTCGGTGCCGACGACGCGTGCTTCAGCGTGTTGAGCGTCGACGGGCGTGAGCTGTCGCTCTACGCGAACGACGCTCCTCGGTCGCGAATGGCGCACTATAAACTGGACAGATCCTGCGACTTGGTCTTCCGCGGTCCGTCTCCCAACGCGGTGGCGTTCAGTTCGGTCGGGGACGTCGCCACGAACAAGCCGGGGATCTTCGGTTTGCTTCACAACGCGGAGGGACGGGGTAAGTGCATGCGCGGGTGGCTGCCGCTGAAGCCGGGTGAGCGGGTGCGACGCGCTTTTTTCCAAAAAATCGATGAACTGGCGGCTTCATCTTCATCGTCCGATGAAACCCACGGGAAACCCACGGGAGCCGTCGCGATACTCACCGACCAATCGCGTCTCGTCCTCGCGGAGTGGCACGGCAGTGGCGAGAAGGGCGAGCCGTGCGTGATGACGGCGCTGACGGAGACGCCCAAGGATCGACTGGTCAGTTCGTGCGCGTGGGTCGGTCCGGCGCTTCTATTCACAGAGGCGAACGGGTCCATCGGCGTGCTGACGTGGCACGATGACGACCGCACGTCGGACAACGTCGGACACGGATCCGGGTCCGGCAGTGTGCTGTCCCTGTGCGGCGGGGGCTTGGGCGCGGGCGCGAGCGACGGCGGGGCTTTGCTCACCTTCACGGAGGACGCCGCCATCTTACTGCACGCCACCGGTGACTCACCGCCCGCGCCGCCCGCGTCGTCGTCGCGACCGATCGCATTCATGGACGCGCTGTGCGTCGCGTGGGGGTCCATGTGCGACTCACGCACCACGCGGGGGCTACCGGCGCCCGTAGACGCCGCGAGGCGCGCGGTGGCCACCGCCGCGGGGCGCTACGACGCGTCGCGAGTGTCCGAACGAGCGCTCGACGCCATCGGGCGAAGTTTAGCGCTCCCCGGCCTCGCGTCCAACGTGGGAGCCAGGGCGACGCACTTGGGGGTGGGCGCGCGCGCTCGCGTCGCCGCGCGCGCGTACCGCGCGTCCGCCGCGGTGGAGAGCGCGAGGTTATCCCAGAACCAGGCTGCCGATCTCACCGTCCCGCCCGAACGTCTGGCCTTCGCGACTCCCGCGTCGTGCGAAGTGGCGCCGGATGTCGCGGCGGCGATGCGCGACGCGGCGGAGGCGGCGGCGTTCATCGGCGACGCGCGCGCCGCGTTCGACGCCGCGGCACTCGCCGTGGGCGCGACGGGCGGTAAGGACGTGAGTGCGTTGGTGCGTCTGTGCGAGCGCGGGGTGGCGGCGGCGGACGGGTCCGGCGGCTTCGCGATCATCGAGGCGGCGGTGCGGCAAAAGTTGGCGGATGGATCCGCGGTTAAGAACGCGTGCGTCGAGGCGCTTGCGCGGCGCCGCGCGCCGACGCTGCCGCCCCCCGACGGCATCGAGCAGCCCGCGGGGTTCGAGGTGCAGCTCGGGAGCATGGCGGCGTCCGCGAGCACGTCGGCGACGGGGCGCGAGGCGGGAGTCGCGGCGGGTATGGGCAAAGAGGTGAGCCGAGCGTCGACGCTGACGCACTCCGATTGGCTGGGCCGGCGTGTTCGTGACACGGGGAACGGCGCGGGCGGGGTCGAGGGCGACGGTTCGGATCCCGGCGTCCGTTCGAATCGAGCCGGCGTTGGAGGAGGCGACGGCTGGGGTACCTCCCCGCCGGCGTCCAATCCGACGTCGCCTTCCCGAGGCCCGAACCCGACTGGCGGGGTTAACTTCAGGCCCGCGGCTCCGGTCCAGCCGGAACTTCAGACGCGAGCCCAGACGGCGACGCCACCGAGCTTCGCACCCATCGCGCAGCAGCAGCAACAACATCAGCAGCAGCAGACCTCAGGCTTCGCGGCGTTTCCACCCGCGAACCAACAACCGGGGTTCACCGCCGCGCCGGGGCCGACGACTCCGGGCTCGGATCCGTTTCAAAACCCAGTTCACGCAAATGGAAACGTTCACTCGACCAA
>Ga0209631_10003666_pt1 | contig 17506 bp, 13 predicted proteins | sample COG_08_FD_184752 | JGI IMG/M metagenome (GOLD analysis project Ga0209631, IMG submission 184752) | Pelagic Microbial community sample from North Sea - COGITO 998_met_08 (SPAdes) (version 2) | ecosystem: Environmental > Aquatic > Marine > Neritic zone/Coastal water | place: Helgoland, sampling...
AAGGCTATCTAGCTGACAACTTGCACCAACTTTAAAATAATTTTCTTCTTTGTTTATGCCTACTTCTTGTTGGTAGATTAAGTTAGCATACCCGCTAAATTGAGACCCTGTATAATCTGTTAACCCTATTGTCGAATTTTGTTTATTATAAGTACTGCTCAACTGAAGAGCTAAACTTTTAAAATCATCATTTGGAAAGAAATATCCAATTTTAGCAAATCCATTTATTTTATTGGTAGTCATATCCACTCCATAGTCTGGTAAAATTACCGTTATTGCAGGATCAAACCATTTCTGTTTCTTTCCAGATTCTATCTTGCCTATTACCCCATTAACGCCTAGCTCCATATGGATGAGTTTAGAGCGATAATTCCACTGGTTATGAAAAACAAAATCATTTCTTAGTGGATTGTCTAAAAAGCCGTCCTTATTTCTGTCGTTTGTTCTTTGTTGGTCTTCAAAATGAGCTAGCAAAGTAGTAGACCACTTATTGCTAAATTTCTTTGAGAAAAAAGCATTGTACTCGCTTCTTCCTCCCTGATTTAAATAAACATTTAAATGAAGTTTCTCTGCATTATCTGGTTGTTTTAAATTTATGTTTATTTGGCCCACCATACTTTCATAGCCGTTTAGTACAGATCCAGACCCTTTGGAAACTGCTATTTCATGGATAAACGAACCTGGTATTTGTTTTAATCCATTCAAAATTGAAATACCTCTTATAATAGGAATATTTCCTGAAAGCATTTGCACATACTTACCTGACAATCCCATCATTTGGATTTGTTTGGTTCCAGTAATTGCATCAGAAAATGTTGCATCAATAGATGGATTGGTCTCAAAACTTTCTGCCAAATTACAGCAGGCGGCTTTTCTTAATTCCTCTTGACCAATAATATGGGCATTTCTAGGGTCCATTTTTGAAAAAGTATAACTGCCTTTTTTAAATTCAACAATTAGGTCTTCAAGAATTTTTCCCTCGCTCATAACAACATTAATTTCTTGATTGGATTTTATTTTTAGAGTGTCTGTATTGTATCCTACATAACTGAAAATTAAAATATAATTATCCTCTACAAAGGGAATGCTGAAAAAACCACTTGTATCAGTTGCAGTTCCTGAGTAGGTGCCAGAATAAGAAACATTTACTCCTGTTAATGGCGATAAAGATTCATTATTGTTAAGTTCGAAAACATGTCCCGATATATAATCTTGCTTTTGGTTTTTTTGAGAAACCCCAATATTTATAAATAAAATAAACGCAAGAAGTGAGATGTATTTCATTACAAAGAATCTTTTCTCACATAATGACAACAATGGTGAAGATTATTATATGCTTCATCCGTTGCTCTACAAACAGGAGTGTCATGACCTTTGGAGGCCAACAACTGATGAATTTCTTTTTCCGAAATCTTGTTGCTGTTAAAAGTAACATTGCAAAGGTGTGTTTGTTCGGACCAAGACGCAAAAGTAACCCCTTTAACATCTAAAGTAGATTCTATTCTTTCTTTGCACATTTCACACATTCCATTGACTATAAATGATGTTTTTTTAGATTGCGCTTGGAAATTGAAAGCGCTTAAAATGAATAAAAAAAATAAAAGTGTTTTAAGTTTTTTCATGTTTAAAAAATTATTAACTATTGTTACAACGTTTAATTTAGGATAAACAAATATATAATTTGTTTAAAACAAAGTATAAGTTGTTAAAAAAAAATTTCTGCAGATGGTTCTAAATTATGTTCATTTGTGAAAACATTTCTATGAAAATACTATTATTAGGATCTGGCGGCAGAGAACATGCACTAGCTTGGAAAATTTGTAAAAGCTCTCAGTTAGAAAAACTATATGTTGCTCCTGGAAATGCAGGTACTTCAGAAATTGCAGAAAACATTGCAATTGACATTAATGATTTTGAAGCCATTGGAAATTTCTGTGTGCAAAAGAAAATAAATGTTTTGGTAGTTGGGCCTGAACAGCCCTTGGTAAATGGAATTCACGATTACTTTGAAAATAATTCTAGACTAAAAAGTGTAACGGTAATTGGACCTAAAAAAGAAGGTGCAATACTGGAGGGAAGCAAAGATTTTGCAAAATCTTTTATGAAAAAACATAAAATTCCTACAGCTAAATCCAAATCATTTAACAATAGCCAAATAAAAGAAGCTATTGCTTTTTTAGAAGAAAAAGAAGGCCCTTATGTCCTAAAGGCAGATGGGCTAGCAGCAGGAAAAGGAGTGGTAATTGAAAGTGATTTAAGTAAAGCCAAGAAAGCTGTTAAAACTCTTCTAGGGGGTCAATTTGGAAAATCTAGTGAAACTGTTGTTATTGAGGACTATTTAGTTGGTGTAGAAGTTAGTGTTTTTGTTATTACCGATGGGGTCAATTACAAAATATTACCAGAGGCTAAAGATTATAAAAGAATTGGCGAAGGAGATACTGGATTAAACACTGGAGGTATGGGCGCCGTTTCTCCAGTTCCATTTGCAAATAGAGAATTTATTGACAAGGTAGAAAACCAGATAATAATTCCTACTATAAAAGGTCTCAGAAAGGAGGGCATTGACTACTCAGGGTTTATATTTTTTGGATTGATTTTAGTTAAAGGAGATCCGTACGTAATAGAATACAATTGTCGACTAGGAGACCCTGAAACTGAAGTGGTAATGCCGAGGTTAAAATCTGATATTCTAGAACTTTTTGATGGCATTGCAACCAATACTCTTTCTGAAAGAGATGTTGAGATTGATTTGCGTTCTGTAAGTTCTGTAATGATGGTTTCCGGAGGTTATCCTCAAGCGTATGAAAAAAATAAAGAGGTTACAATTGGAGAACTAAACGGCAGAACAGAAGTTTTTCATGCAGGAACAATAATAAAAAACAATAAAACTGTAACCAATGGGGGCAGAGTTCTTGCTATAACTTCCTATGGCAAGAATATTGAAACCTCTTTAAAAGTATGTTACAGTAATATTGACAAAGTCAATTTTGAAAAGATGCAATACAGAAAAGATATTGGCAAAGACTTAATTACCAAAAAAAAATAATTACTTAATTTGATTGGGGTCTTGTTCCGCTTTTTTATTAAGCTTGTTTTGGACAAACATCCAATAAACTAAACCTCCAAAAATAAGACAGATAAAAACTGTGTTTGGGGCATTACCTAATGGTTCAAGAGTATTTTCGAACATCCAAATTAGAAAATCTCGTATAGGATGTAAAAGCCAGTTCATAATGATTTTTTTTTCAAAAATATAAAATAATTGATTCTGACAATTCTTTTTTCGACTCTTTAATGATTAATTTGTAATAATGTTGAATTTTCTTAGATCTAATAACCCCATTTATTTCTTTATTAGTGCTGCTATTTTGCCAGTTATAGCATTGCTTTATTATGTGAATTCAAGTAACTTACTCTGGACCATTGAATCTTTTTTTCAATTAAACCCAGCTATTTTATATGTTTTATACAGTTTTACAGGTTTTTTTACCGCCCTTAGAATTAATTTAATTATTAATAAAAGTGTGTTTTTTCAAAGATCTAACTATGCCTCAGGGTTGATTTATGTTGTTTTAATTGGGGTTTTTGGAAATATTCACTCTTCATTAAATCCTTTATTGGGAAATTTTTTTTTAGTACTTGCAATAGAAAATCTATTTAAGATTTTTAGAAATAAGTCCTGTAAAATTGAGGTTTTTAATGCCAGTTGTTGGTTAATAATAAGTTGTTTGTTTTATGGTTTAAATATTTTTTTGTTGCCAGTTTTATGGCTCGCATTGTACTTTATTAGACCTTTTCAATGGCGAGAATATCTTATGCCTTTAATAGCTTTGGTTTTTCTTGGAGCTTTTTTTATCCCAATTTCTTTAATAAATGATGGCTTTTATTCTGTTTTTAAAGAGTGGTTGGTCAGTTCTTGGAGTGTTGGCTATTCAAGGGCGGTTGAGTGGGGTTATATTTCGATTGCTATCTTAATTGGAATATTAATTTGTTTTAGCAGTTTGGTCTACACATTTATAAAAAGTACCAACCGCTACAAAAAAATTTCTTGGATTTTAGTTTCTCTGCTTTCTTTAACTTTTGCTCAGTTTTTATATATAATGTTTGTTTTAAATATTGATTATCCATTATTTTTTATTCTAGTTGTACCCTTTTCTATTCTTCTCTCTAATGCTGTTCTGAATAGCAAATATCCATGGTTGATTGATTCCTATTTAATTTTATTGATATTTGGGAAGGTTCTTATAGAATATGTGTTTTAAAATAAGCTGTTTATATATATCTTTCTTTTATATTTGAAATAAAAACAAACGATTTATGAAATGTGGTGTTGTAACTTTTCCAGGATCTAATTGTAATCATGATATGATATTTGCTTTAGAAAAAACTCTGGAGCAAGAAGTAGTAGAGTTGTGGCACAAGGACCAAGACACTAAAAATTGTGAGCTAATTGTTCTTCCCGGAGGCTTTTCTTATGGTGACTATTTGAGGTCTGGAGCAATAGCAAGGTTTTCTCCAATTATGAAAGAGGTTGTAAAACATGCCAATAAGGGTGGTCTTTTATTGGGTATTTGCAACGGTTTTCAGATTTTGTGCGAAGCTGGGCTTCTTCCAGGAGCACTTTTACACAACAACAACCAAAAGTTTATATGCAAAAACACTTTTCTAAAGGCTTGTTCAGATTCTGCTGGAATTACTGAAAATGTTAATAAAAACAAGGCCTATAAAATCCCTATAGCTCATGGGGAAGGCAGGTATTATGCAGAAATAGATGTAGTAGAAGATTTGTTTGAAAAAGACCAGGTTCTATTTCAATACTGTGACCTTAACGGAAATGTATCTGAAGATGATAACCCAAATGGGTCTTTGCAAAATATTGCTGGTGTCTCCAATAAAAATAAAAATGTAATGGGAATGATGCCTCACCCAGAAAGAGCTGTTGAACCGCTGTTAGGTAATACAGATGGAGTTCCATTATTTCAATCGTTACTAAACTCTTCCAAAGCGTAAAGTCCTTTTTTTTTTATCTATTTTATTTATAGTCAAGGACTTATGCCTGTTAAAACCTTCTTTTTATAGCTTTTTCAAAGGTATTAAGGATTTATCAATCGCTTTTTATTTTTAAATTTTGAGTAAAATTACATAGCATTATGAAAATTAAAATTATTTTAATAATCATACTTAGTCTTTCTCTAGCTTCTATTTATACGCAACAGACTGTGAAGGGAAAAGTAGTAGATCTAGAGTCTCAATTTCCTTTGCCTGGGGTAAATGTGCAGTTTATAAGTGGTGACTTTACTAATGGTGTAGCTACTGATATGAACGGGAATTTTAAAATTGAAAATGTTCCTCTTGGCAGAAAGCAAATTAGATTTACATTTATTGGCTATACGCCACAGACTCAAACAATTGTAGTTAATTCTGGAAAAGAGGTGGTTCTCAATGTTTCGATTGAAGAGTCTACTGAAATGTTAGAAGCTTTCGAGGTCTCATCCAATGAAAAAAGGGAAGTAAATAATGAAATGGCTATTATAAGTGCTCAGCAATTTTCTGTAGAAGAAACAGAACGATATGCAGGAAGCCGTGGTGATCCAGCAAGAATGGCCTCTAATTTTGCAGGGGTGCAAGGGGCAGATGACAGTAGAAACGATATTATTGTAAGGGGAAACTCACCGCTAGGAGTAATTTACCGAGTGGAAGGTATTACTATTCCAAACCCCAACCACTTTGCAATTTCAGGCTCTTCAGGTGGGCCCTTAAGCATATTGAATAACAAGTTTTTAGGAAATAGCGACTTTTTTTCTGGGGCTTTCCCGTCAGAATATGGAAATAGTACAGCCGGTGTTTTTGATCTAAAAATAAGAAACGGAAACAATGAAAAGACAGAGTTTACAGGTCAAGTTGGTTTGTTTGGAGCAGAGTTTTTAGCCGAGGGGCCTTTGTCTAAACATAGCTCTGCTTCCTTCTTGGCCATGTATCGCTATTCTACAATAAAAGCATTTAGTTTATTGGGGGTTGACCTAGGAACTTCTGCTATTCCTAAATACCAAGATTTTGCTGTTAAATTTAATCTCCCATTTAAAAAAGGCGGGAATTTATCACTATGGGCATTAGGTGGAGATAGTCAAATCGATATTTTAATAAGCGAACAAAGTGAGGAAGATGGAGTTGATTTATATGGTGAGAATACGAAAGATCAGAGATTTGGAACCAATATGCTAGTTTCGGGTGCTACTTACACCAAACCACTTAATGAAACTTCTTTCATTAAATCAACTACTTGTGTAAATATTGAAAATCAAAAGTCTAACCACGATACTATTTCTAGAAATCCTAATGATTGGGGCGACTATACTCTTAAACCATATATGGCTTACGACTTTAATAAAGTCAGGTACTCTAACTCTAGCTCGATCAATAAAAAACTGAATAAGAAAAACACATTAAAGATTGGGTGGGTAGCGGATTATACCAATTTTAACTTTATAGACAGTGTTACCACCAACGCGCTTGGTCAAGATACTTCTGACACTTACCGCTATCGCTTTAATAAAATTGGGGATTCTTTTATGTTCCAGCCATATGTGAGTTGGAAACATAAATTTTCAGATAAGCTGGTATTAACTGCAGGGCTTACAAGCTTATATCTAAATTTGGGAGAGGATTCTTTTTCTCCAATTGAACCTCGTCTTGGTCTAAAATGGAATATTAATGATAAAAGTTCTTTTTCATTTGGATTGGGTTATCACTCTCAAACACAACCGTTATATACTAGATATTATATAAATGATGGCAATACTGAAGCACATAATGAAAATTTAGGCCTCACTTACAGCAAGCATATTATTTTGGGCTATTCAAATCAGATTCATAAAAACCTGGGGTTAAAAACTGAATTATATTATCAAGATTTAACTGGAATTCCTGTTGAAAGAACTCCGTCTGCATTTTCTTTAACCAATGCTGGAAGTGGTTTTGCTAGAGTGTTTCCAGATACTTTGGAAAATTCTGGAACTGGTTATAATTATGGATTAGAAGTCACATTACAGCGCTATTTTAATAAAAACTGGCATGCACTTTTTTCTGGCTGTTTATATAATTCTAAATATACACCAAGCGATGGAATTGAAAGAAACACCAGCTTTAATGGCGTGTATGCAGCAAACTTTTTAGCTGGAAAAGAATTTGAGGTTGGGAAAAACAAAGTTTTAGGCCTTGGTGTAAAAGTTACAGGCGCGGGGGGTAAAAGAAGGGGAACTGTTGACCACGTAGCCTCCAACGAACAAGGGGAAGTAATTTTTCTAGACAAGGGGTTCAATGAAGATAAATTCAAAGACTACTTTAGGTTTGACATTAAAACAACCTTCAAGATTAACCAAGAAGCTGTGACCCATGAAATAGGTATAGATTTAGTTAATCTTACTAGTGCAAAAAATATTTTAAATTATTCTTATGCTCCAAATGGAGATGGGGTGGCAGATCAAGATGATATCGCTCTAAACTATCAGCTAGGGTTTTTGCCTATTTTCTATTATAGAATAGACTTTTAGGTTTTTAAGCTCATGTGGTGATTAATCTCATTTGCTAAATCTTTTAAGGCCATCTCGCTATAAACATGCTTTATTAGCTTATGTGTTTTACCATCTTTAGTTTCAATAACTATATTATAACTTGGAACATTATTTACTCTGTGGCCAGAAAAACGAACCTCTAGGCTATTAATTTGGCTTTTTAAAATTTCTTTTTCCTTTCTTATGGATATTGGCTTGGTGTAATAATTAATCTTGCTTTTAGAAACGGTAATAAATCTTTTATTAAAAACATTGGAAATACCAAAAGACAAAACTGGAATTCCAATTATAGCACAAACTATCAGCAATGGGTTTGCTTGGCTATTAAACAGCGGTATAAATATACCTATAGCTGTAAAAACCAAACCTACTAATAATGAAATACCACCTGTGTTTGTTGAATAATTATAAAAGTGTACAATTTTTAAGTTAATTAAGTTGGTAGAAATAGTAAAGGGAAAGGTAGTAGAGGGTTGGTCAATATTTAAGTTTTTACTTGATGTTTGGGAATTTGGAGGGTTTGATCCTTGGGAGAATTTTTGGTGGGTGGTTTTACTATATTCTGCCTCTAAGTTGTTTTGGTCCCCTGTTTTTATAATTTTTTCAAATTGGTCATTATTAGAAATGTCTTGGATGTTTAACATCTTTTCGATTTTTCTATCCATTTGATCGGCTAAGATGGGGTTCATAGTTCTAAATATCATTTTAGAAGGCTTATTTTTAAAAATAGCATATAACTCAAAAGTAACCGACATTGAAGAAGAACGATTAGGGTTTTTGTTCTCAACTCTTTTAACCTCTAGTCTTTGAAGTTCTAGAATTGAAATTTTCTTAGACGGAAATATTGGAATAGAATTTTTTGTAATAAAATTTTCTTTATTTACAACAATTGTTCTTTTGTTTACCGCTAACAGTATTATGAATAAAAAAAAAGGTATTGAGTAAAAGGTGAAAAGACTAAAAATAATAGCTATAAAAATTAAAATAGACAAAAAGATGTTTTTCACTACTTTTCCTAGTAAGGACAGAAATCTAATCTTAAATCTTATTTCTTGAATTTCTCCAGCATCGTTTTTTACTTCTACTATTCCATTTGAAGCAAAATCTATATTTTCCATTGTGTGCTCTTAGTTTTGTCGTTAATTATTGTAATTAAAAGTATTAAATTTTTAAAAAAATAGATATTTAGATACTTTTACCATTCTTTAATAAAATATGAAAATACTTTTAACTGGTGGAGCAGGATTTATTGGTTCACATACTGCAGTAGCATTGATTGAAAACGGGTTTGAACCGGTTATTGTAGATGACTTTAGAAATTCTGAACCTTTCATAATTAAAAATATAGAGAAAATTGTAGGTAAAAAAATTACTTGTTACGTATCAAATATTGGCAATAAAGAAGAGATTACAGATATTTTTCAAAAAGAAAATCCAGTTGGGGTAATTCATTTTGCTGCAGACAAGGCTGTAAATGAGTCTGTTGTAAACCCAATGAAATATTACCAAAACAACGTTTTGAATCTAATTAATTTTATAGACATAATTGAAAAAAATAAAATTAATTCCTTTGTGTTTTCTTCCTCTTGTACAGTATATGGGGTTCCAGATAAAATACCTGTTAAAGAAACAGCATTAATCAAGCCAGCGTTTTCACCATATGGCTATACAAAACAAATTGGTGAAAATATTCTAACTGATTTTTTTAAAACAAAACCAAACTCCTCTTTAACCCTTTTAAGGTATTTTAACCCTATTGGTGCACATCCATCTGGTTTAATTGGGGAATTACCAATTGGTGTTCCTAATAATTTAGTTCCATATATTACTCAAACTGGAATAGGTAAACGAAAAAAGCTTACTGTTTTTGGAAAAGACTATGATACAGAAGATGGAACCTGTATAAGAGATTATATACATGTAGTTGACTTGGCTAATGCCCATGTAGCTTCTTTAAAGAAAGGTCTTAATAAAGAGTCTATTAAAACTTATAATGTTGGTACTGGAAAAGGAGCTTCGGTTCTGGATGTTATAGCTGCTTTTGAAAAAGTTAGCAACCAAAAGCTAAGCTACGAATTTGGTCCTAGAAGAGCTGGAGATGTGCCAGAAATCTATTCAGATAATGGGTTAATTAAAAATGAACTATTATGGGAATCTAAATTTTCGTTAGAGGATTGTTTGGAGCATTCTTGGATGTGGGAAAAAAATTTAGTAAAATTCAAATATAAATTTGAAAAAAAACAAGACTAAAAGCCAAGGAAAATCCTAGTACTAATCCTGCAATTGTTTGACTTAGGGTGTGTGCGCTTAAATATAACCTAGAAAAGCATACTATTCCAACCAAAACTAATAAAGCCATATTTATATAAAAAACTTGATCCAGGCTAGAAACGGGCTGTGCTATAAGCGTTTCTGCCATCATTCCTCCGCATAAGGCAGATATAGACGAGCTATGTAAGCTTATTTTCCAGAAGTAAGTAATTGCTGTAAGGAAAACTATTAAAACAAGTCCCGAAAATAAAAAAGATAAATAAGGGTGAAATAAATTTAATAAAGTGGTATTCCAGTATCTAAAAATATAATAAGTCATTAAATAATAGATAGTTACTAAAATAAGAACTGGTAGCCGTTCTTTTCTATTTGGAATGGACATGCTACTAATGGTTTTATTTCTATACATTATATAAATGGTTACTAACGGGAAAAAAACAACCATAAGAAATAAAAAAAACAAAAGCGCCCAATAGATTTTAGGGGCAGCTAGAAATAGCATTTGATTGTAAATATTTTGAATATTGAAATATATTAGGTAGGAGTAAACAATGGTAAATACTGGGTGAAAAATTATAGAAATGACTTTAGAGAATATTGTCATGGTTAAATCAATTGTTTTCTAAGTCTTGCTACGGGAATATTAAGCTGTTCTCTGTATTTGGCAATAGTTCTTCTAGCAATTAAATAACCATTTTCTTTTAGGAGGTCTGCTAGTTTTTCATCTGTTAAGGGCTTGGTTTTGTCTTCTTTAGAAATTGCTTCGTTTAGAATGGTTTTAACCTCTCTTGTGGAAACTTCTTCGCCAGACTGGGTAGTAAGGGATTCACTAAAAAAATATTTTAATAAAAACGTTCCATATGGTGTGGCTACATGTTTGGAGTTGGCTACTCTAGATATGGTAGAAATATCCATATCCACCATAGAAGCAATATCTTTAAGAATCATGGGCCTTAGATTTTTTTCATCGCCTGAAAGAAAAAATTCCTTTTGAAACTCCATAATTGCATTTATAGTTACCAAAAGTGTATTTTGTCTTTGTTTAACTGCCTCTATAAACCATTTTGCAGCATCTACTTTTTGTTTTATAAATAAAACTGCTTCTTTGTCTCTTTTGTTTTTTGGGGCACTGTCATAGCCTTTGATCATTTCTACATAGTCTCTACTAACTTTTAGTTGAGGAGCATTTCGTTGGTTTAATTCTACTTCTAAGGCTCCTTCGTTTTCTGTAATTGTGAAGTCGGGAGTTATGTGCTGAATAGACTTTGAGGTGTCTATTAGAGAATTTCCTGGTTTGGGATTTAGTTTTACAATTTCAGCCATTGCCTCCTTAATGGCTGTTGTGTCAATATCTAGCTTTTGTTCTATCTTCTTGTAGTGTTTTTTCTTAAAAGATTCGAAGCATTTTTCTAAAATTGCTTCTGCTGTTTTTGTTGCAATTGTTGTTTTCTTTTTTCTGAGCTGAATCAAAAGACATTCTTGTAGGTCTCTTGCTCCTACTCCATGTGGGTCCAGCTCTTGTACTTCTAATAAAACTTGTTCTACCTCTTCTTCCGAAGTTAAAATATTTTGAGAAAAGGCCAAATCATCAACTATATTAAAAAGCTCTCTTCTTAAATATCCAGACTCATCTAAGTTTCCAATAATTTGCTCGGCTATGTTCAGTTGCTTTTCATTTTTTATTCTTAGTGAAATTTGGCTAATTAGTTTTTCTGTGAAAGAATCTCCTAAAGAAAGTGGTGTGTGGTTGTCTTCTTGATCTTTGTAGGAATTGTTTGACTGGGTTTTGTAGTAGGGTGTTTCGTCGTTTATATAATCTTGGTAATTGAAATCGTCTCTTTTTTCAATGGAAGAATCTACATTTTCTTCTGATGATTCCTGGGGCTGCTCCTCCCCTTCGTCAAGAGCAGGGTTTAACTCTAGCTCTTCCTTTATTCTTTTTTCTAGCTCAATGGTAGGCAGCTGGAGCATCTTCATCAACTGTATCTGTTGAGGAGACAACTTTTGTAAAAGTCTTTGTTGTAAAGATTGCTTGAGGGCCATAGTTACTTACAAAGCTAGGGTTTTTTAACTTTGAGGTGAAATGCTTAGGGGGTTAAAAATTCTTTTTGGTGTTTTTTTTTTGAAAAATACTTTAAATGAATTCATTAATTTAAATTTCATGGTAGAGAGAGTAAAGAATAATGCTCAATTAGGATTATAGTCTTTTGTGGGCTGGTATAATATTTCTGTATGTTAAAGCACGTTAGAAATAGAAAAAAGCAAGATTTACAATATTATTATCGTCTTGCAGATGTTGATTTGAAAAATTTGTCAGAATTTATAGATTATAATCTAAACTATTATCAAACAAAATATTAAACTTTTCTTTAATAAAAATGGTACTTTAATAGTACGTAGAGTATTTAAAAAAATTTTAATAAAAAATGTTAGTTTTTAAAAAAAACAGAGGTTGTTTTTGGAATTTTAAATTTTTATTGTAATTTTACAACAAAAATTAACTTTTAATTAAAAAGTATTTATTAAATAAATTTAAAAAATTATGAAAAAATTAATATTATCTTTTCTGGCTTTTGGGATTGTTTCTTCAGGAATTTCTCAAGCAGTTTCAGATAGAAATACTATTCCTGTTGCAGTGAATTTAAATAGGGTTCTTAGAATGTCTATCAATACAGGTGGAAATCTCGAATTTACATTCAACACAATTAATCAATACAAAAATGGTATTTCGGGAGATTTGGCTACTTCTAGTTCTGCGGGAACCGCAGCATCAGATCCAATGTATATAACTACATTTACAATTTCATCTTCTACTGATTGGACATTACAATATGGTGCAGAAGATGCTGCTTTGCAAGGTGTTGATAACCCCGCTAACACTTTAGATCTTGATAATGTTGGATTCAGTTTAACAAGTGTAAATGCTGCTGCTGGTCATGATTTTACTGGTGCTGCAGCAGGTGGAGATAAGACTTTGCAGTCAACTATTACATCTCATGGTACAGCTATTGCAGGATTAACCGCATTTCCTGCTACTTTAATTACAAAGAATGTACAAGCTGATGCAGCAGGATCAAATGCAGGAGATGCTTCAGACAATTCTTTCCAGATGATTTGGAGAATTGGTACCGCTGAGGGTACTATGAATGCTGTAAAGTTAATTGAAGCAAATGCCACACCTGATAGGTATGTATCAAACGTTCTTTTCAACCTTATAGCAATTTAATAAGTGTTTGTTTAAAAAAAGGTTTTTGTAAAACATAATTACAGAGTACTACTCTATCCTTAAAGGCTACAATCATGTAGCCTTTTTCGTATATTTACATTAATTGCTTATGTCCAGAATCTTGTGTTTAATGTTATTTATCATTTTTAACCATTTGTTATATGGTCAACCTTTTAACTCTGCTAGGTTAGTCACTATTATAGGTTCCCACATAACGTTTAATTTCAATACTATTGATAAACATTCAACGGGTCTTACTAAGAATAACCATACAAGACTTGGTGTACATTTTGTTGACTCAACAGCTGGCGTTAGTGTAACGGGATGGAAAATAACTGCAATTCCTTCAAATGGAGCAACAGCATTTGAAGGCTCCGGGGGATCTAATACGATGGCTTTGGATGTGCTAGAAATAAAAGCTACTAATGCATTAGGCCTTGGTGGAGCAACTTACAATGGGTGGATAGCATTGGATCCTGTTGCTTTACCGCTAGTTGAATCTACAACAATGCCAGCTTTTTCAACTACTCATCAAGTCGATATCTCATACCGCTGCGGAGTTCCACCAAAGTCTGTTTTTGGTGTCAATTCTGATTTTTATGACGTTGAAATAGACTTCTTATTAAGCCCTGTGCCATGAGAATTAGTGCTCATAATATAGTTTTTTTATTATTACTTTTTATTTACAATGTGGGGATAAGTGGTGTAACCGGTTACACCTATAAAGAATTTAAAAATTATAATTATTTAGATAGTGGAGAATATTATATAGACAGTGGAGAATATTATATAGACAGCAACTTTAATTTTGAAACCCTGTTTCCCGAAGATTCAATAGCTAAGGATGTAGAAATGAAGTTTGTAAAAAATAAAATTATCCATAATGTTGGAGATAGTTATTTTAATGTTTGTAAAATAAAAAATAAAACCAATAAAATTTTAGATTTAGACTTTAAATTAAACATGCCCGCTGGTTGGGAGATTTTAAATTCAAGTATTCTATTTTCAAGAAGTTTAATCCCTGGAGGCGAAATAAATCTTCCATTAAGGTTAAGTATTCCACAAAATGCAGTTGGCGGAATAGCTTATGTAATAAACATGATTGCCTCAACCAAAGAAAAAGAATTTTACGGGGCTAGTTATGTTAAGATTCCTGAAATTTCTGATTGGGACATGAGAACTACTAAAAATTTAATTTATTTTAACGAACGTTACAATACAGAAGATTTTGATCTGTCTCTTTCTAATAAAGGAAATTCACAAGAGATCATAAAGTTAAATTTCAAAATTGGACAAAAATTAAAAATGTTAGATTCTACAGCTAATTACAGCATTTTTGTCTCTATTCCTCCATATACAGACACCTTAATTTCTTTTCAAGTCCAAAAGTTAAATAGGCCTGAATTAGTAGGTAATTACTCAGGTGGTTGGAGAGAAAACGAAATTTTAGTTGTTGCATCAAGTCAAAATGGAAAAAGAAAAACAAGAAGTGTTAAATTTTTAGATTTAGATAGCGAATATTACAATACACGAGATGAAATGTATTCCCCTCTCAACTTGACTTTTTCGATGTTTAATTTAGTTTCTGGACAAAATACCTTTACAAACTTAGTAGCCTATGGACAAATACAATTAAACAAAAACAACGACTTTAATTATAATTCTGTTTTTTCAGGATTAAATTTTCAAAATGGGGCAACCATTAGTTCTTATTTAAAGAACCCAAATCTTTATGGTTTAAATTTAAATTATCGTTGGAATGAAAAACTGTTTGTCAACTTGGGAAACCGGGGTTCAGGAAATCCATTGATAAATTTTAGAGGAAATGGTATAAGTTCATCTTATAGGCTTGAAAATGGTTCTAACGTGAAGCTGTCTTTCTTGAACAGTAGGTTTTTCCCCGCATGGATGGTTTCTTCCTCTTACAAGTCTACTATTTCAATTCCTGGTCTAACAACAAGTATTAGCTATGAGCTTTCACTAGCTTATCAAAATAATAGATACAATTCATTTAGGGCAATTTATCCTCAATTAAAATTTGGTTTTAGCCCTATAAAAAACCAAAATGTTAATTTGAATATAATGCCTAGCTTTGGGACTTATAACTTTTCTGGAAACTTACCTGTCAACGACAGCTCAATAAGTGGTATTGCATATTCGATAGGTTACAGTGGTAAATTAAAAAAGTTATCACTTTCTTGGTTAAATAGAAATACCATGAACTCTTTGGATGCTTTACAAGCTATTAATATGAATACAGGAGAAATTAAGTATCCTATAAACAATAAAAATAATTTATTGTTCACTCGCAATAGTTACACTGTTTTACCAGGAAAGTTATATAATATCTCTAATTTTATTACAGAAGCTCAAAGCCTAGGTCAAAGTACAAACAGGCTTGTTTTTCGTTCACAGTACAACAAGAAAATTTCACTAATGGCAGGGCCCAGCCTTCAAACAACCAATAGGCAAAATTTTGTGGAAAGAAACAACCCTACATCAAGCTTTACAAATCTAACTTATGGTTTGTTTGGATCAATTAGACTTAAATTAAATAGAAAGGAATATCTTTCGCCAAGTATGTTTTTTGGAAACACAAGCTTTATAAACAGGCTGACAGATTCCCTAGATTATCTAAATACACGAAACATTTCTTTTGGAATAAATTATTATAAGCCTAATTGGGACTTAAATTTTAGATATGTAAAAGGAGTTACTTTTTTCATTGATCAAAACGTATTTATTGGTGAAGACACCAGGATATTCAATGAAACTGTTTTTTTGAGAGCAAATTTCAATAAAGAAATTCCCTCAAGAAATTTAATTCTACAAGGTTCTTGCAATTGGTTTTTAAGAATGCCTCAAAATATTCAAAATTTTGGGCTAAGCAGTAGAATGGACTATCAAATTATAAGAAGGTTAAACGGGTTTGTAAGTACTAATTTTATAACCAACAGCTTATCAAACGAAGAGGATGGCACAAGTAGCTCAAGGTTTTTTAACATAAATACAGGCTTAACCTACAACGTAGATATTCCTCAGCCTAAAATCAAATACTACGACCTAAAAATAGTTTGTTTTAATGATTTAAATGGTGATAAAATTAAGTCTGATAATGAAGTGGGGATTCCCAATATAATTCTAAATATAAAAAGAGACATAGAAACAGATTTTTTAAAAACTGCATTTTATGAAAGGGAATTAATTTCAGATATTGAAGGAAATATAGTTTTAAAGGATCTCCCAGAGGGAGATTTTTTATTATCCTTTAGATCTTTAGAAAATTTGGGGGTCTTGTATAATACAAAAGGTATTGAGCAAGAAGTCTCCATGCAGGAAGACTACACCCTATTTGTGCCTTACGGTGAAGGATATAAAGTTACAGGGCAAATAAAAATATCTAGAGATATTAATTCAAGCCTCGGAACTATTAAACCGACTGGTGTTAGAGTCGAAGCAGTTTCTACTTCTGGTGAAATTTTCAGTACACTAACAGATGCAAACGGTTCTTTTTCAATAAGCGTTCCCAGTGCGGGATACTACAAGGTTTCCATAAACAATATTTTTGGTGATAATTTCTTTATTAAAAACAATAAAACATTAATTCAATTTGATGGTTTTAAACTTTTTAGGGTGGATTTTGATGTTGTTGAAAAAACTAGAGAAGTGATAATTAAGGGTAAATCTAAATTTAATTTTGGAGATAATTAGTATTATTCTAACTTTTACAAAACTGATTTTTTATATGAGTTTTGACTGTTCATTATTGTTTTTATTCAAATTAAATCACATTTATATTAAATATCCCTAATAGAAATAGATTATAATACTAAAAACTATACTTTTAGAAAAGTGGTAATAATAAAGTGAAAGTTGCTAGTTTTAATTTATTAGCGGTTCTTTGTATATTTATTTGGCTTTAAATAAAAGTAATAAAGTTTATGTTTTCAAAAAAAAAAATTTAATTTTATATAATGAGTTTTTATAAAAACTTTCTCTGTTTTTTTGTTTTAAGCTGCTTATTTAAGGTTTCGATTTCTCAAGACTTTGAAGTTGCTCCTGTAATTTTAAAATTTGATGCAAACCCGGGAGAAATACAAGAAAAAAGTATTCATGTTAAAAATTACGGAAATAAAATTCAAGCCTATTCAGCAACCCTTATGGACTTTAAAGTTGTAGAAGGTACAAAGGTGAGGGCAAAAAAAGGATCAACTAACAGAAGTTTAGAAGAAGTCTTAAGAATAACACCAAATCTTTTTAAGCTTAACCCCAACGAAGATATATATTTAAATGTGGTTGTTACAGTTCCTAAAGATGCTCTTTCTACTCATTGGGGCTACATAGATATTGGCCCTTCGAAAGAAAAAGAAGATTACGTGCTTGATAAGCAGACCTTATCTACAGGTATAAAAATTGTGCCAAAAATTGAAGTCTTAGT
>Ga0209631_10003672_pt1 | contig 17491 bp, 15 predicted proteins | sample COG_08_FD_184752 | JGI IMG/M metagenome (GOLD analysis project Ga0209631, IMG submission 184752) | Pelagic Microbial community sample from North Sea - COGITO 998_met_08 (SPAdes) (version 2) | ecosystem: Environmental > Aquatic > Marine > Neritic zone/Coastal water | place: Helgoland, sampling...
TACCTTGATTTTGGGAAAGATAAGTTGTCTCAATTAGATGAATCAAACCAAGGGACAATTAGCGTGAAATGGTTGCATGGAGCAATTGCAAGAAATCTAAAAGCAAAAATTGATTTAACGGTTAATTCAAAACGAACGACGTTTAAAAAGTATGAGAGGTTTGTTTTTGATGATCCCTTAAAAAGCTACGACACAGAAGAGCAAACTGTTTTTGAAGCTTTCGTTGATGAAAACGGAGAAGCAGCTGTTGATCCAGATATTTATATCGGAAATTCTGCTCCTGGAATGTTAACAGCAAACTTCGTTACAAAAGTATTTGAAGAAGGTGGTGGGTTCAGTATTGATCGTTATTCAATCCCTTATTCTCCTTATAAAAGTTATGTTGGAGTGGATGTTCCAGAAGGAAACCTGTATAGAGGAACATTGGTAACAGACGAAGATCATATGATTGACATTGCAACTGTTGATGCAAATGGAAAACCTATTTCTAGAAGCAACTTAGATGTAAAAGTTTACAAAATTCAATGGCGTTGGTGGTGGGATAGTTATGATAACAACTTGGCAAGTTACCTGGCTAAATCTAGTACTATTCCAGTTTACACCAACAAAATTAGCACTGCTAAGGGAAAGGGGCAATTTAAATTCAGAGTGAACCGACCAGAATGGGGTAGGTATGTAGTTCAAATTACGGATCCTGTAAGTGGTCATACAACAGGGAAAGTGTTTTATATAGATTGGCCTTATTGGGCTAGAACTGAAAGAACAAACTCTGAAAATGCAACAATGTTAGCATTCTCTACGGATAAGGAAACTTATTCAGCTGGAGAAACGGTTAAGCTATCATTCCCTTCTGCAGAAAAAGGAAAAGCAATTGTTACATTAGAGTCAGGGACAAAAGTCATTGAGAAGTTCTTGATTGATACAGAAAAAGGAGAGACTAACTATGCGTTTAAAACAACTACTGAAATGGCTCCAAATGTATATGTCCACGTAACTTTATTGCAGCCGCATAATGCAACAGAAAATGATATGCCAATTCGTCTATACGGAGTGGCGCCAATAATTGTTGAAGATCCGAATTCACATTTTAATCCGATAATTAAAATGAAAGATGCATTACGCCCTGAAACTACTGCAAATATTACTGTCAGTGAAAGAGATGGAAAGGATATGACTTACACTTTGGCTATTGTAGATGATGGTTTGTTAGATCTAACAGGGTTTAAAACCCCTCGTCCATGGGATCATTTTTATGCAAGAGAAGCATTAGGTGTAAAATCATGGGATATGTACGATGAGGTAATGGGAGCATTTGGAACAGAAATGGATAAACTATTAGCAATTGGTGGAGATGGTTCAGCAGAAACAAAGAAACCTACAAAAGCAAATAGATTTGAGCCAATGGTTCGTTTTGTTGGACCATTTCACGTAAAAGCAGGTGGCCAAATAACGCATAAAATAGATGTTCCAAATTATGTTGGCTCGGTACGAGTAATGGTTGTTGCAGGTCAAGATGGAAAATATGGAAATTATGAAAAGACAGTTCCTGTCAGAAGCCCATTAATGGTTTTAGGTACGTTGCCAAGAGTCTTAGGACCAACTGAAAGAGTGTTTCTTCCGGTAAATGTGTTTGCAATGGAAAAACATGTTAAGAATGTTACGCTTACTATAGAAACAAATGATAAAGTGAAAATTTTAGGATCTAATACGAAATCAATTTCATTTGCTAAGCCTGGTGATGAAGTCGTAAATTTTGAACTGGAAGTATCTAAGTCTATAGGGATTGCAAAAGTGAAAATTATTGCAACAAGCGGGGATGAAAAGGCAAAACATGAAATCGAACTGGACGTCCGAACACCCAATCCTTCGGTATCTGATATTTATGAAGGGGTTGTTGATCCTGGAGAATCATGGAATCCACAGTTTGCTTTTAAAGGAATAAAAGGGACTAATTCAGCTACAATAGAAGTTAGCTCATTTCCTCCATTAAATTTGGATCAGCGACTGAAGTATTTAATTCGATACCCTCATGGTTGTATTGAGCAAACTACATCATCTGTGTTCCCCCAATTAGCTTTGGATAAAGTAATGGATTTGAATAATGATTATAAGATTCAAATTAACCAGAATATTAAAGCAGGTATTGAGAGGTTGAAATTATTCCAAACATCTGCAGGTGGTTTTGCATATTGGCCAGGACAAACGAATGATAATGAGTGGGGCTCTAATTATGGGGGGCACTTTATTCTTGAAGCTGAAGTAAAAGGGTTTACGTTGCCACACAACATGAAGAAAAGATGGGTAAAATACCAAAGTAAAATGGCTAGAAACTACCGATCTTCAGATGGTGTCTCTAATTTTCATGGAGCTGCACATTACAATGATTTGACACAAGCTTATCGATTATACACCTTAGCATTAGCTAAGTCACCAGAAATAGGAGCTATGAATAGACTTAGAGAATCAAATAAACTAAGCTTAACTGCTAAATGGAGGCTTGCCGCCGCTTATCAATTAATTGGGCAAACTGAAGCTGCAGAGAAGCTAGTAAACAACCTAACGTCAGATGTTCCTGATTATAAGGAATTGTCGTATACGTATGGCTCTGACTTAAGAGATGAAGCGATGATTTTAGAAACGATGATTTTAATGAAGAGCCATTCTAAATCTGGTGCACTTGCCAAGAAATTAGCAGAAGAAATGAACTCAAATCAATGGATGAGTACGCAGACAACTGCTTATTGCTTATTGTCAATGAGTAAGTATTTAGGTTCTTCCAATTCTGATAAAACGATGCGTTTTACTTATAATGTAAATGGTGGTTCTTCCGTCTCTAAATCTACCCAAATAGCAATGTACAAATCAACGTTAAATGTCAAAGGAGCTGAAAGCGGACTGAATATCAAAAATACCGGTAAAGGTATGCTTTATGCTAAGCTTGTGGTAGAGGGAACTCCTGTAATTGGTGATCAAAGTAGTTCATCAAGTAATTTATCAATCAATGTTAGTTACGTTGATATGAATGGAAGGGCCATTGATCCTAAAAGAATAATACAGGGAACAGATTTTATTGCTGAAGTAAAAATATCTAATCCAGGAACAAGAGGTACATTGAAAGAAATGACTTTGAATGAAATATTCCCTTCAGGTTGGGAAATTCACAACACGCGAATGGACGAATTTACAAGTGCAGTTACAAGCAGTAATTTTGATTATCAAGATATAAGAGATGATAGAGTGTATACTTATTTTGGGGTTTCTAAAGGGACTTCGAAAGTCTTTAAAATACAGTTAAATGCAACTTACTTAGGTAAATTTTATCTTCCAACTATAGAGAGTGAAGCGATGTATGATAATACGGTAAATGCAAGAACTCCTGGATTTTGGGTTGAAGTTGTAAAAGATGGAGGAGTAGCAATGTCAAAATAAGAAAATCTTACCAGCGGCACTATGCTTTGTGTCGCTGGTAGGTTTAAGTTTATACAGTTAAACAACAGCAGGTTCAAGCAGTTTTAATGAACCAATATCCGCATTCATTTCTGCTTTAATGCCAATAGGTAAGGTCCATTTATCTTTAATGTGACCAAATTTTGCTCCATAAAAAACAGGAATATTTAAGTTTGAAAAATGATCTTGTAAAACTTGTTTCAAAGACAATGATTTCTCCGGTTCTTCTGGATTACATTTTCTACATTCTCCTATTATAATTCCATTGACTTGAGAAAGAATCCCAGCTAACTTTAACTGCATCAGCATTCTATCAATTCTATAGGGTTCTTCGTTAATGTCTTCCATGAAAAGAAGCTTTCCATGCATATGGGGTAGGTAAGGAGTCCCAACTAACTGACTAAATACGGTTAGGTTACCACCAATTAACTCCCCCTGCGCAATACCTTTACTTATTGTGTAAAAATTACTTTTGGCAGGCGCTAGCATTTCAGTTTCTTTTTTACTAAAAAGCGTTTTTGTAAAATACTTCTTGGTAAAATCAGTCCAAGTGGAGTATCCGACAGGACCATGGAAAGAAGTCATCTCTGCTTTCGTGTAAAATGCGGTTAATAAAGCGGTGATATCACTCATTCCTATGAAAGGCTTGCAATTTTGCTTAATTACATCATAATCTAAAAACGGTAACACTCTGGCACAGCCAGAACCCCCACGCATTGCTAATATCCCTTTTATAGTGGGGTTAGTAAACATCTCCATTATTTCTTTTGCCCGATTTTCATCTGTGTCAGAAAGGTAGCCGTGTTGTGTGCTGAGTGTTTTACCTGCGACTATATTTAACCCAACGGCGTCAAGTTTTATTTTGCATTTTTCAATTGAGCTTTTATTGAAGATTGCTCCTCCTGGTGCAATTACACCAATGGTGTCCCCTTTTTTCAAAGCTTTAGGTAAAGTAAGATTTTGCAATAAAAGAGGAGTTGATTCATTCGCTGTAATAAAGCTATTCAAAAGCGGAATACTAGCTGCTGCTAACCCAGCCTTAAATATAAAGTTTCTCCTATCCATGTATTCAAATATAGCAATTACTGTGCTAAAGCAAGTAGAGATTCTTTGATGTGTTTACCTGCCGAAAGTTGATCGCTGAAAACATGAATAATGATGCCTTCTTTATTCACAACATAGGTTGTACGACCAGGAATTACGAATAAATCATTTGATACGCCAAATAATTTTCTGATTTTTTTATTGCCGTCACTTAATAATATAAATGGCAAGCTATGATTATCAGCAAAACTGACATGACTTTTAACATTATCTGCACTAATTCCAATTACTTCGCAATCAAAGTCTTGAAAATCTTGATAGGCATCTCTAAAGGAACAGGCTTGTGCAGTGCAGACTTTCGTTTCATTCCTTGGATAGAAATAAATAACCAAATTCTTTTTACCTAATATGGTATCAATGTTAAATAAGTCTCCATGTTGATTGGTTAAGGTGAAGCTTGGTATTTTATCTCCTTTTTTAAGTTTTGTCATAGTTATTTTGTTTTAGGTTATCTGTCTTTTATTCTCTTTTCTAATGAGGGCAATAGATTGTGAACGCGAAGCAGGTTTTTACTCTAGTTGTTTAAATAAGTCTTTGAATTCTACCCAAAACTCATCCAATCCGATTAGGTGCTTTTCGTAAAACTCGAAAATAGTTTGCCAGTTATCTTTGTTGTACATGTTTACCTTAGTAATACTAATAGATAAGCGACTTAGTGCAACGTTATATTCATTGGTAAAGTTTTCATTCCAATCCCATTCAATTCCTGTCAAATCATGGAATACTCCTTTTACCTCTTTAAATTGAGCGTAATATATTTCGCGAATTCCGGAATCTTCCATTTGGAGATCAACGCAAATTTTAGCAGTTCGCTTATCTGCTTCTAGTCTAAAATACAAGTCCTTAGCTCCAGTTTTATAATTCATCCAATTCACTTTGCTAAAGTCTGCTGACTTATGCCGTTTCATGAATTTTCCAAAGCTAGTCCAGAACAGTTTTCGTAATTCGTATGCTTCCTCTTTTCCGTACATTGTTGCAATTTACATTTGTTTTCAATATTACTTAAGCATTTGAAAAAATATATAATTATTGATCTGAATCAGCTTTTGAATCGAAATATTAACAAATGAAGTGTATCTTTGTTTTAAATTAAAGAAAAAATTGAAGATTAAAATACTAATAGCGGATGGAAGCGACTTGGCTCGTGTAGGCTTAAAAGCGATGTTTAAAAGCTCAAAAGAAATTGAGGTTTTGGGAGAAGCTAAAACTTCTAAAGAGCTAATGATAAAAGTAGAAGAACTCAACCCTGATGTTGTCCTAATTGATTATGGATCCAAGGAATTTTCGATTGATATTATACCAAAAATTGGGTTAAAAAGCTTAAAGGCTAAGTTCATTGGTATTACCCCTTATAGCTCTGGAAAAACCATAGTATCTGCTTTGAAAATTGGAATAGACAGTCATATTAAAAAAGATTGTTCTATCAAAGAAATTACGGATTCTGTTCTTGCTACAGCGAAAGGAGAGAAATTCTTTTGTGGTGAATTGGTAGAATTGATGAGAGGGGAGAAAATAAATGTTAAAGATGTTGAATTTGATGTTTTATCTTGCGAACCTGTTTCTCTTTCTGAACGAGAGTTAGAGATAATTAAACTGATCGCAGAAGGATATACAAATGCTCAAATATCAGTTGTATTATACATAAGTAATCACACGGTAAATACCCATCGTAAAAACATTATGAAAAAGTTGGGAGTAAACAATACTGCTGGTATTGTAATGTTTGCTGTTAAGTCAAATTTGGTTAGTCCAAATAAATTCATGTTCAGTCCGCAAAACGAACCGGACTAAACTTTACTAGTAATATACCTCATTTATGGTATTGTAGCATTTTAGATGCTTCGTTATCTTTGTCAACATGAAATTACAGCCATTGTCAAATCTTATAAAAGGCGACAGCGCTATCATTAATAAGATTAAAGATAGTAGCTTATCTCTAAAATTGATGGAAATGGGATGTATCCCAGGAGAAAGAGTTCGTGTTGATGCAATATCTCCTTTTGGTGACCCGATAGCAATTAGAGTTTCTGACTATACATTAAGTTTACGATTAAGTGACGCGAAGAATATTTTTGTGGTTACTGAGTAAATTTGATTCTTTTTATTTTCCTTTATCTTACTTATATTTGATTAAAATTCTTGCAGAATGGTAGTGACTAAATGTTTGGAATGTGAAACAGAATTGATGGGGCGAATCGATAAAAAGTTTTGCAACGATCAATGCCGTAATATATATAACAATAGAGAAAATAGAGACTCTAATGAGTATATGCGGAAAGTAAATACCATTCTTAGAAAGAATAGAAGAATTTTGGAAAAGTTAAATCCTAAAGAGAAGTCTAAGACAACGAAAGAAGAATTGTTATTGGATGGGTTTAATTTCTACTATTACACAAATATTTATAAAACAATCCAAGGTAAGACTTACTTCTTTGTCTATGAGCATGGTTATTTAGAATTAGATAACGAGCAATATGCTTTGGTTCGTAAAAAGGAATATGTAAAATAGAGAAATGAAGTTATTAATTTTAAACGGCCCTAATTTAAACTTGCTAGGAACTAGAGATATTTCTGTTTATGGAGCAGAGACTTTTGCTTCTTATTATTTGAAAGTAAAGGCGAAATTCCCTGAAATAGATTTTGAGTATTATCAAAGTAATGTTGAAGGAGAATTGATTGATAAATTGCATGAAGTAGGGTTTACTTGCGATGGTGTTATCTTTAATGCTGGGGGATATACGCATACTTCAGTAGCAATAGCAGATGCAATAGAAGCTATTGAAACACCGGTTATTGAAGTTCATATTAGTAACGTTTATGCGCGTGAGAAATATCGGCATATATCGTTAATGGCAAAAAACTGTAAAGGAGTAATCGCAGGTTTAGGTCTAGACTCTTACGATATGGCAATTCAAAGCTTTATTGAATAATTAGTTTCTGAAAGGTATTTTCAATTTTTAATATGTAAACACCAGCAGCTAGATTACTAATGTCTATTTGTTGAATATTTTCATCAGTCAAAACAACCTTTCCTTCCAAATTTAATAAACTTACATCAGCTACTTCTTTTTCGAAATGAATAACAAAGTTTGCAGGATTTGGGTAAAAAGAAATTAGTGGAGTAAAAGCTTCCTCAATTCCGGTTACTTTTGGAAATACCTCTAGTTCTGCAACTGGAGTTCCATCACTCCAATTTCCCATAAAGCGTTGTTGGGGAGTATCGCCAAAAGCGTATTCACAATCGGTGCCATAAAATGTACATGATAATAGTGCATCTGCTAATTTCCAGTAACAATAAAAGTCTACGGCGTCTATTTTACTTGTTGCATAAGCAGCAGTAATTACAGTGGCAATTGTTCCTCCATCATAGTTGTTGTTTGCTGCTAAAGGTTCATTATGTGTTGCTTCAATAGTGGGAGGGCTATCCGCATACTGAATGATATAATTCTTTTGAGATGTAGGGGTACTCGTTGAATCAAAAATCATTTTACCAAAAGTATTCCCCACTATAATATCATCATCACCAACCACAATGAGTGATTTATAATCGGTGTCCATATTGGAATAGTTAGATAAATGACCTGTAGATGTACCCGGTCCCGGTTCGCATAACATGAAACAGTCAGGTTTTGGAACCCCATAAGAGTTGTATTCAATTGCTAAATTTGCTGTTATCACGCCGCCAAAGGAATGTCCAATCATTGCAATATGGTTCATTCGCGGTTTTACGCTGTTGACGTTTGTTTGTAGTTCATCAAAAGCATCGATAATTCCTGTGGCAGCATTAGGAGTGTAGGTTGAAAAAAAGACACCATCATTTTGCTGATATTTTGGGAAAATCACAATATTTCCTTTTCTAACGAGGTGCTCAATCCACTGTCCATAAGGTCCGGGGTTGTATACTCCCCATCCATGATTAAATATAACAACATCAGCTGAGTCCGGTTTAGGTTGGTCTGGTTCAAATAACCAGTAACCGTCTCCTGTCCAAAGGCTCGTGGAATTGGCTTGAATAACATTCCCATGTGTGTAATCGGAGCCTCCAGGTCCAATTAAAGCTTGTGTAGGTGGTGACTGTGCATTTATATTAATGCATAATAATAGTAAGGCAATTGAAATAATTTTCATTTTTCTAAGGTATGAAAATCTTGTTTAGAGTAAAAATACAAGAATCACATCGTTAGAAACCAATTAAATACTTTTTTTAGTAATTATAGATGTAGCTTTCCAAAGGTTTTTATTTGTGCGATAGATTAAAATCAGGGGTAAAATCTAGAAAGAACCTACTGAGGCTTCAATACCTTTAATAATCAATACTGGTGTTTGCTTTTTATTGGTGATAATGTTTTGCGTGAAGTTGTCTAATTGAGCTATTATTTTTTCAGAATAATGAGCAATTGCAATCATGTCAGCATCAATTTCTTTCGAATAATCTAATACATGGTTCGTAAATGATTTAGAACTATCCATTAACTTGAATGTAGATCGAACTTTTTTCATGGTAAATTCATTACGAACAACCTGAATTCTATTTTTCATTTTACTGATTTGAATCTGATCTGTAAATTTAGTACCAAGTACATGTATTTCAGCATTGAATGCCATTGCTAAATTAGAAACAGCTCCAATTATTTGTAAACTCTCTTTTGATAAATTTATCGGAGCTACAATTTTAGTTATGTTACCTGGCTTAACATCTTCTTGAACGATCATAAATGGAACCGTACAACTTGTAATAACTTTCAAAGCAAAACTTCCAAATACTTTTTGCATCCCTTTTGCACCATGGGTTCCCATGATTATTAAGCGAGAGTTGTTTTCTAAAGCTGTTTTTGCAATATCTTCAAAAATATTACCTATTTTAACTGTAGCTTTCACTTTTGGATCACCCACTTTTAAGTTCAGTCTTTTAATGGCAGCTTTAAAACTTTCAGAAGCTGAAGGAATGTCATTTTTATTCTTCACAATATGAAGCAATATGATTGTAGCTCCAGTTTGTCTAGCCATTTTTAAGGCATGAAATGCTGCAGAGTCTGCTACATTTGAAAAATCGTGAGGAACAATATATGTCTTAGCGCTCATAATGGGATAGTTTTAAAAAAAAAGTTAAAATTGATTATCTTACAATATTACCCTTAATAATAAGTAATTATTTAAGATAACCGAATTAATTGTCAACAATTAAATGTTTTCTTAGGATAGAAATTAACATTTATCCATTTCAAACAAGGAGGTTTTAAGTAAAAGAGGTAAATTCGTTCCAAATATTAAAAGTGAAAAAAAAGTTTTTCTGTATCTATTAATACTTCCTGTAAAAATTGAATTAAAATAAATAATAAAGCATGTCAGACGATAAGAAGATTATATTTTCAATGGTGAATGTAGGTAAACAAACACCGGAAGGAAAGCAGATTTTAAAAAATATATACCTATCATTTTACTATGGAGCTAAAATTGGAATTTTAGGTTTAAACGGGTCAGGTAAATCTACTGTCATGCGAATTATTGCAGGTTTAGACGATAAATACCAAGGTGATGTTGTGTTTTCAGACGGATATAGTGTCGGTTATTTACCACAAGAACCAGAACTCGATGAGAGTAAAACGGTAAAAGAGATTGTTCAAGAAGGGGTGCAGGAAACGGTTGATGTTTTAGCGGAGTACGAGGAGATAAATAATGGTTTCATGGATGAAGAGATCATGAATGACCCTGATAAAATGAATGCTTTAATTGATAAACAAGCTAAAGTACAAGATAGAATTGATCAATTAAATGCTTGGGATTTGGATTCCAAATTAGACTTGGCGATGGACGCTTTAAGAACTCCAGATGGTGATTCTCCAATTACAAACCTTTCAGGTGGTGAAAAACGACGTGTAGCTTTATGCAGATTGCTTTTACAAGAGCCAGACATTTTACTGCTAGATGAGCCAACTAACCACTTGGATGCAGAATCAGTGCATTGGTTAGAGCAACATTTAGCTCAATATAAAGGAACTGTCATTGCGGTAACACACGATAGATACTTTTTAGATAATGTTGCTGGTTGGATTTTAGAATTAGATAGAGGTGAAGGTATTCCGTATAAAGGAAATTACTCATCTTGGTTGGAGCAAAAATCCGATAGATTAGCAAAAGAAGAAAAACAAGAGAGTAAGCATCAGAAAGCATTGAAACGTGAGTTAGAATGGTCTCGAAAAGGAGCGAAAGGACGTCAAAGTAAAGGTAAGGCTCGTTTGAATAATTATGAAGCAATGCTTAGTGAAGACATAAAAGACAAAGAAGCAAGGATTGAGATTCCTATTCCAAACGGACCAAGACTTGGTAACGAAGTGATTGAAGCAATTGATGTTGCAAAAGGTTATGGCGATAGGTTGCTTTATGAAAGTTTGAATTTTAAATTACCTCCGGCAGGAATAGTAGGCATTATTGGGCCAAACGGGGCCGGTAAAACAACTTTATTTAGAATGATAATGGGAGAGGAGACTCCAAATGAAGGAGAATTTAAAGTTGGTTCCACAGTTAAAATTGGATATGTAGATCAGCAACATGCTGCTTTGGATCCGAAAAGTTCTGTTTATGATGTTATTAGCGGAGGAAACGAAGTCATAGAGGTTGGAGGAAAAACGATTAATTCTCGTGCTTATGTTAGTCGATTTAACTTTAGTGGGTCGGATCAACAAAAGAAGGTTGGTGTGCTTTCAGGTGGTGAAAGAAACCGATTGCATTTAGCAATGACATTAAAAACAGAAGCCAATGTGCTACTTCTAGATGAGCCAACTAACGACATTGATATTAACACTCTAAGAGCACTTGAGGAAGGTATCGAGAGTTTTGCGGGTTGCGCTGTAGTTATCTCTCACGATAGATGGTTTTTGGATAGGATTTGTACGCATATCTTAGCTTTTGAAGGTGATTCATCCGTATATTATTTCGAAGGTTCTTACAGTGACTATGAAGAAAATAGAAAGAAAAGATTAGGAGGGGATGTTGTTCCAACTCGAGTCAAGTACAAGAAATTGGTACGATAAAATGGAAGATTTTAAATTAGAAAATCAGGAATATATCCAACTTAATCAGTTGCTGAAGGCAACCGGGCTTGTAGGTACGGGTGGGGAAGCAATGATTCGAATAGCTGAGGGGAATGTGAAGGTAAATGGTGCGGTTGAAATACAAAGAAGAAAGAAAATCAGAGTTGGTGATAAAGTTGAATATCTAACAAGCACGATTAACATAATAGATTAACAAGAGAAATTATGGATAATACAGTAAAAGTATTTATAGGAGGAGCAGTTACCGTTAATTTATTGCGAACAGAACTGGAAAGTATCGGGATTATACCTATCGTAAAAAACTTAAGACAGTCCGGAGCATCAGCTGGTTTTCCTGGGGGTACTTCAACTTCTGTTGAACTATACATTAGTCAATCTGAAATGGAAAAGGCGGCAGTAATTATTGAAGATTTTAAACAAAGACAAGAAGAAAATAAATAAAAACATATAATGAAAAACGCGATTATACATACAGCAAAAGGAGATATGAAAGTGGAGTTTTACCACGATGACGCTCCAAAAACAGTGGAGAATTTTATCTCTTTAATTGAAAAAGGATTTTATGATGGATTAACATTTCATAGGGTATTACCTGATTTTGTTATTCAGGGTGGTTGCCCAGATGGAACCGGTGCAGGCGGACCAGGTTATAGCATTGATTGTGAATTAGCAGGAGGTAATCAATTTCATGATAAAGGTGTTCTTTCAATGGCGCATGCAGGTAGAAATACTGGAGGCTCTCAATTTTTCATTTGTCATTCACGCAATAATACGTCTCATTTAGATAGAAATCATACCTGTTTTGGTAAAGTTATAGAAGGACTAGAAGTTATCGATGCTGTTGTAGGTGGTGATAAAATTAATTCTATTGAAATAGTAGAAGCTTAGTATTTAAAATAATAATTTACAAAGTCGCACTTATTTAATAAGGTGCGACTTTTTTCTTATGAAACGAACTGTAGTATTGCCAACTGGAAGGGAAAAGGACATTTTAATGGATGTCACATCTCTAAATTCAGAACCTAAAGGAACCGTTATTTTTTGTCATGGTTATAAGGGTTATAAAGATTGGGGGGCTTGGAACTTAGTTGCAGACGAATTTGCTCGTAAAGGTTTTACCTTTGTAAAATTGAATTTCTCATACAATGGGGGAACTATACAAAATCCAATTGACTTCCCAGACTTAGAAGCATTTGGAAATAATACATATAGTATAGAAGTAGCTGATTTAAAATCTGTTATTGAGTGGGCATATGAGGAGTTTGATCAACCCATAAGCATTATCGGACACAGCAGAGGTGGGGGTATTGTGACATTGGTTGGTGGTGGTAACTCAAATATAAGCAAGGTGATTAGTTGGGCTGCAGTTGCTGATTTTGAGGAAAGATTTCCTGTTGGAGAAAAACTCCAAGAATGGAAAAATAAAGGAGTTTATCATGTGGTAAATGGAAGAACGAAACAAGAAATGCCGCACTATTATTCCTTCTATGAAGATTTTATAAAAAATGAAATGAATCTAACCATTTCCAAAGCTGCAAAAAGAATACGTGTTCCTCATTTGATTATTCACGGTGATAAAGATGAAGCAGTGTCGGTTAAAGATGCACATAGGCTAAGCTCATTCAATCCTAAAGCTGAATTAGAAATCATTTTAGGCGCTAATCATACATTTGGAAGTAAACACCCTTGGAGCGTACGTTTTCTACCAGATTCCTTAAGAGAAGTCGTTGATAAAACAATTAATTTTATTAATTCAAGTGACAAATTATAACTTTATAAGTTATCTTTTTGGCTTACTATTAAAAACCGCTAAATCATCTTCCTTGCGAACAATTCATAAAATAATAATTCTTTTAGTAAGTATGTTATTGGCTCAAACTATATTTAGTCAGGCTTTGAGAGGTTTTGTGTATGATGAATTCAATCAACCAATACCTTATGCTAATATTTATTTCAAATTTCAAGGTAACGGCACTCTTTCAGATGTAGGGGGGAAATATTTTTATCAGTTTACAGACCCTGGAGTAATAGAGCTTGTTATTACAGCAGTTGGGTATAACAACAAATCAATAAAAATTATTATTCCAGATAAAAAAGATATAGTTCAAAATATTTGGCTAGAAACAGATATTGAGCAATTAAATGAGGTTTTGGTAAAATCAAAAAAGAGAGACCCTGCTTACGAAATTATACAAGCCTCTATTAAACAAAAAGATAGATGGAGAAAGCAATATGAGAGTTCCATCTCGGAGGTTTATATCAAAGCAAAAGAAGTAATTAGTGCCAAAGAAAAAAAACGAAGAAAAAAGTTAAAGGAGCAGGAGCGAATTGAAAAAGAGAGTAAAAAGAAGGACAATCCAGATGTGTTTTCGGAAGAAGAGAGTAAGAGGCAAAAGGAGATTAATAAAATCGCCAGCAGCATGAACATGTTTGAGTTACAGTTAACTAGACATTATAAATACCCGAATAGTATTAAGGAAATTAGAAGTGCACATAAAAAATTTGGTAGTACTTACGGACTTTTTTTTAGTAATACTTCTGAGGCTGAATTTAATTTTTACACAAACTTGATGTCGGTAAGTGTTCTTAATGACCAGCCGTTAATTTCACCATTACATATTACATCTGTATTAACGTATAAATTTAACTTAATCGAAACAACATTCTATAATGGGCAAATGTTGTATAAAATTAAGGTTACTCCAAGGAAAAAGGGCAATGCTGCCTGGTCTGGTTACATATGGATCTTGGACAAACAATTTTGTATTTTGAAAGTAGATTTACATTTGAGTAAGGGTGGGTTAATTCTTTATGATGAGTTTAATATGAAACAAGAATATGGCTTTGAAAATGATTCAGTTCTGGTTCTAACCAAGCAAGATTTTGAATATGAATCGAAAGCAGGTAATCGAAATTTTTCAGGAAGCACGATGGTTCGTTATTCAGCTTATCAAATTAATCCAAATTTCGAGAAGAAGTTCTTTAATAATGAAATAGCTGTCACTACTGAAGAAGCATACGAACGAGACACTTCTTATTGGGGAAGTGTCCGTCCGGAGCCATTAACCAAGAAGGAACAGAAATTCCAATTTGTAAAAGATAGTATATATGCATACACACATTCTGAAGTTTATTTAGACTCTCTGGATTCTGTATTTAATAGAATTACTTTATTAGACCTACTTTGGGATGGAGTGGGATTTTCCGATAGAAAAAACAAAAAATATTGGCAATTTTCATCTTTAGCAGGAACGATTGATCCGTTTGAGATAGGAGGTGTTCGTCTGGGCCCAAATGCCTCTGTATTTAAAAAGTGGGAAAATGAAAAAACATTATCGGCATTTACACAAATAAATACGGGAATCAGAAATCCAGAATTAAAAGGGATGTTGGTTCTAGGGTTTAGATATGATCCAAAGCATTTTGGGAGACTTGATTTTTATATGGGGGACCAATATGATTTAATTGTTGAAAACGATGCTGTTTCCAACTTATTGCAAAGAAAAAACTGGGTGCAAGAAAAGGATTTTACTATTGGAACCTCTAGAGAGCTGATTAATGGACTGTATTGGGGAGCTAGATTCAGATATGCTCGTATAATTCCTATTACGGACTTAAATTTTAACCCAGAAGCTGATGATTGGTTTGTCGACAATGAACCAATCGAGTTTGACGCTTATAATAAAGCCGTAATAAATTCGAGTTTGACGTTTGTCCCATTTCAGAAGTATATGACAGAACCCAATCGAAAAATTGTTTTAGGAAGCAAGTGGCCTCAGTTTTTTGTTTACTATGAGAAAGGGGTGGGAGGCTTATTTAACAGTGAGATAAACTATGATTATGCTGAAGCCGAAATTTCACAAGCATTTAAACTGGGAACAATGGGAACCTCCAACTATAAAGTGTTGTTTGGTAAATACTTAAATACTCAAAAGATGTATTACACAGATTATGAAATTTACCCAAGAGGAGATCAATGGTTTTTTGCCTCTTTAATGGAATCTATGCAAATACAAGATACAACATTAACAGTAACTGAACAGCATTTTAGAGCGCACTATGCACATCATTTTAATGGTGCCATTGTCAATTACATTCCTTTTGTAAAAAAGCTAAGAATACATGTGGTTGCTGGAGCCAGTGCATTATGGATAAAAGAATCTAACTACGTCTATGAAGAAGTCTTTTTAGGAATTGAAAGAACTTTTAAAATCCAGCGTTCTCGCTTTCGTTTTGGGGTGTATTTTGTAGCCGCAGAATCTACAAATGCCTCTATTTCACCTCGAATTAAGTTTGCTATTAATCAATATTCTATAAGGGATCAGAGTTGGGGGTATTGAATTTTACAACTCGTAATGCCAAATAGCAATTAGGTCTAATTGAATTTAATAATTCTCTTTTGGACTTGTTTGTCACCAATTTCAAGCTTAAGTATATAAGACCCATTTGCTTTGTCGACAATGTCGACTTCAAATGTGCTGTTACCTTTTTTATAAGCTTTATAGATTAATCTACCACACAAATCATATACGCTTAAAGTAATTTCTTTTTCAAATTCTCTGGTTAGTGCTACGTTAAATAAACCGTTAGTAGGGTTTGGGAATACATTGAATTGTAAATCAATATTTTCATCCAACCCAACAAAAGAGTTGACAATAATATCAGTTAATGTCGTTGTGCAACCATTTAAATCAGTAATTGTTACGGAATAAAACCCACCAACCAAACCGCTTATATTTTGAGAACTAGAAGAAAATCCGCCAGGTCCTGTCCAAGAATATGTATAAGTAGGAGTTCCGCCAGAATTCGTAATGTTAATTGCTCCGTCATTTCCAGAAACCTCATCTGTAACAGATGATGATCCACTTAAAACCAATGGCTCTGATATCGTTCCGTTTACTTCTCCAGAACATCCGTTAGCATCTGTTATTGAAATGGTATAAGGCTCGGGTGTTAAACCTGAAAATATATTTATAGATTGAGTTGTAATGCCGCCGTCAATACTATATGTAAAAGGAGCAGTTCCGTTTGTGGTTGTAACCTCAATAGATCCATCAGAAAGTCCGCTACATGAAATGTTTGTAACTTGAGCAGCTCCTAAAACACCTGTTCCCATTGTAATATTTACATTTTCTGTCGTTTGACAGTTGTTGTCATCAGTAACTAATACGCAATAAGTGTTAGGAGTTAATCCATTAAAAATTTCGATGGTTTGAAATGTTGCTCCGCAATCAATTGAATATTGATAGGGAGAAGTTCCTCCAGAAGTAACACACGTAATTTGTCCATCTGGAGCGTTCTGACAGGTTTGATTCATCGATGAAACTGCTGTCGCCAAAACAGCGGGTTCAGTTATACTCAGATTAATTGTATTAGCACAAGATGAGTTGTCAATTACAGTAACAGTAAAACTACCAGCAGTTAATCCAGTAAATGTTTCAGATACTTGAGGGCCATTTCCAATATCGTAAGTGAAAGGTGCATTTCCTCCATTAACAGTTATTTCTGCAATACTAGAAGAATCTCCATTACAAAGTAAATTTGTATGTACTTCGGTAATTGTTCCATCACACGGCGAGGCTAGGCAGAAGTTACTTGTGTCTGCTGCGTAATTTATCGTTGACATTTGTGCCAATGTTATTCCAGAAATATCTGTTAAAACCCAATCTCCGTCAATTGCACAATTTGCACTTGTACCTTCCATGCCATCTCCCCAATCATCATACATAATAATGTCATAACATCCATAGGCTAAACAAAGGTTTTCAGTAATCACTGCTTCATCTCCATAAGCTCCAGCATCACCTGTTCCGGCGGTTTGTGAGCCACCAGGAGCAATTCCTGTTGAATTTCCACCAGAAGCGACAACTGTAGTTGATCCTGCATTT
>Ga0209631_10003676_pt1 | contig 17481 bp, 15 predicted proteins | sample COG_08_FD_184752 | JGI IMG/M metagenome (GOLD analysis project Ga0209631, IMG submission 184752) | Pelagic Microbial community sample from North Sea - COGITO 998_met_08 (SPAdes) (version 2) | ecosystem: Environmental > Aquatic > Marine > Neritic zone/Coastal water | place: Helgoland, sampling...
GATTCGATTTCTCGAACCTATTCAGGCGGGTGAGAATTGTCTTTTAACAGTTGTTTTTGACGGAAGAGGAGGGAAGGGAAGGATCTATCAGCATGAAGGAAATAAAAGCTACACCATTATTTATTCTTCTTCGGTCCAGGGTGCGGACGGAGTCATTGAAAGAATGCTACTGGCCGCAAAATTTCCTGAGCGTATAGCAGTTGCGACTAATGATGGCTTGATTAGAAACTGTGCTTATGAAGCTGGTGCATCTACGATGCGAATTGAGGAACTGATCAAAAAGCTTGATGGGGCAATTGATCGAATTCGGGTTAAAATTAACAATAAACAAGGAGGTAAAGGCGGTCCTCTTGCCAACAAAATTCCGTTGCCGGATCTCAACAAGGAAGAGAGTTGAATATATATGCCTGATGTTCAAATAGTGAAAGAAGTCCCGGGTTTGTATGGTAGTTTAAAGGTGGATGAAAAAATCATTCAAAAAATTTGGTCCGAGCAGAATTTCAATCAGATTAATCTAGAAACCGAATCCGGGAAAAAGCTTAAAATATTATCCCCGGGTACTTGGAATCAGTCCGAAGAGGGCCCGGATTTTAAAAATGCTCATTTACTTTTGGACAGGAAAGAAGTTAGGGGAGATGTAGAAATTCACTTCCATTCCGAAGATTGGCGAAAGCATAGGCATAATGAAGATAGTAACTACAATCGGGTCATTCTACATGTCACCCTTTTTCCATCTAAGGTAAAAGCAAGGGACACCAAAACCGAGGGAGGAAAAATAATTCCTCAGTTTCCTCTTTTGCAACACCTCACACAAAGCCTTGAAGAACTCCTCGAAGCTCAGGCAATTGAATCTTTAGCAGGTTATCAATCAAACCTGCCCATAAACTTACAGGCTCCCGGAATTCTATCAGAAATGAAGGCTCAGAATTATCAATCTGCACAGGATCGATGGTTGCAAAAGAAATCTTTCGCCAGAACAAGGCTAGCCAATGGTAAACATGAGGAAGTTTTCCATCAATGCTTTCTTGAAGTTCTTGGATATAAGAGAAATCGGATACCCATGAATCAATTGGCTCAGGCTTTTCCCACCGCTTATTGGAATACTGCAAATAGAAATGCAACCAAGGCTTTTGAATCTACCCCTAACTGGAAGATGAAGGGACTTCGCCCGGCAAATCATCCACATATTCGATTACAGCAATATGCCCAGTTATGGGAAAAAAATCCCCAATGGATCCAATCTCTCCTCCAATTAAATATTCCTGTTCCACAAAATGAGGAACAGAGTGACCGAAAGATTCTTCAATTATCCAAACTAAATAAAGAATGGAAAAACAAGGCATTGGCAGGAGTCTGGGGAGGAACACGAATCAACACGCTTTGGGTGGATGCATGCCTTCCTCTTTTATCGGAGATTAATCAAGTGGATTACTTCGAAACCTGGTTTTTTTGGTATGTTGGAGATTTCCCCCGAATTTTACTTGAAATTACTAAGGATGCAAAGATTGCCGGGCACTCTCCCAAAGAACCATTCTCAAATGGTTCCCTTCAGGGAGTTTTGGGATATTGCATTAAAAATCAAATTTTTGGATAGCTCATTCAATATTCCCTTGCCATTCAAAATGGATTGGATTGAGCTTAATTATCGAATTAGCCCCTAATAGATTATGATTTATTGCCTGAATACAAGTACAATTAAACCACAAAGCCTGATGGATAAAATCAGACTGGTAGGAGAAGCAGGATACGATGGAATTGAACTCTGGCTCAATGATGTATGGGAGTTTGTGGCTCGTGGGGGGGAAGTGAGTGATATTGAAAAAGCTCTTGCTGATCATGGTCTGATTGTTCCCTCCGTCATTGCGATGAGGCAATGGGGTGATTTTGAAGGCTGGGAACATCAACTTGTTTTGGATGAGGCTAAAAGACGGTTTGCATTGGGTGCTCGACTGGGTGCGCCTTTTATTGTGGCCACACCCCCTTTGGAAAATCCGAAAACAGATCATTTACCAGCACGTTATGCAGAACTTCTTGAAATAGGAAGGCAGGAAGGAATCCGTCCAACTTTTGAATATATTAGTTTCTTTAAATCTGTTCATACCCTTAAGAAAGCTTGGGAAATTGTTCAAATTGCGGATGATCCGGATGCCACTTTAATCCTCGATGCATTTCATAATTGGAATAGTGGATCAACCGAGTCTGAACTTCGCTCAATCCCCGTGGACAGGATAAGTCATTATCACATCGATGATGCGGATCCAGCAAAAGAAGCGGGAACACAAACGGACCCGGACCGTGTGATGCCTGGTGATGGGCAGATTAATCTTAAGGCTGAAATTAAAGCCTTAAAGGAAATGGGTTATGATGGAACGGTCAGCCTGGAATTATTTAACCAGTCATGGTGGGAATTAGACCCCATGGAAACCTTACGCGTAGGGCTTCAAAGAATGCAGGAGCTTTTTGAAAATTAATCCGGAAATTTTAAAAATATTCTAAGGAATTATCTCCCATCTCGTCTTTGTCATTGAAAATTAAAATTTCAGTCCAGTCACACACCGAAAGTTCTTTGATTACTCCAAGATAAGAATGAGCCAACAGGATAAGGAACTTCTACTTCGTGAATGGTTTGAGAAACTAGAAAAACCCTTAATGATTTACGCCTTTCAAATTGTCCACGATCGGGATGAAGCACAGGATTTAGTTCAGGATGCATTTCTTCGCTTTTCAAGGCAGGAAAAAGAAATCCATGAACCCAAGGCATGGCTTTACAAAACACTTCGGAATTTAGCTATCTCCTTCTTGAGGAAAAATAATCGGCTTCAAAGAACAACAGATGAAGATCAACTGGATTTCCTTGATTCCATGAACAAACAGGTCGAAAGTAATTTGATATCAAATTTGGAAAAAAACGAGGCCATTAATCGAGTAAAGCATGCAATTTCAGTTCTTCCCAGTGAATCAGCAGAAATATTAAGACTTAAATTTGACCAGCAAAAGAGCTATTCAGAAATATCCGAGGCGACCGGTTTAAGCCAAAGTAATGTAGGCTATAAACTACATCATATAATCAAAGACATAGCCCAGGAATTAGAGAGTGAGGGTTTTTTCAAATGAGTAAGGATTCAAATATTGGAGATGAAGAAATCATTGCTTTCCTCATGGGCGAATTGGATGAAGAAAAAGAATTGATGGTTCAAAATGCCCTGAAGAATGATCCCGATTTACAAAAACAGCAAAAAATATTGGCTGACACTCTTCGATTGGTAGAAAAATCCTGCAACGAATCGATTCCAGAACTTACTGATGGCGAGTGGAAATTGAGTGAGAGTCGAAAAGAAAAAATCTTTGCTGAGCAAACCCCTGATCTGCCAGAGACAGAAAATGAATTAAATGATCATCCTACCGATACAAAACAGTCCATAAATTTACTTTTTTGGATTCCCCTTGGGGTTGCTGCCTGTGCTTTTTTGATCGTTATGGTAAGCGAAACAAACAAACCAAACCAATCCGAAAGCGTGGCCTTAGCCTTAATGGATGATCAAACGCGAGAGACTAAGGATTTAATCAAAGGGAAAGAGGATCTAGTCCCAGAAGAGAATACTGAATTAAATCAAATGCTTCAAAACAAAGCACAAGAGGGGGCAAACCTTGCGTTAGTAAAAAGAACAACAACGGAAGTCTTGGCCATGAATGAAGAATTGAAACAAGTTCCCTCTCTTGCAGAAGCATTTGCTTCTCGCGACTCATCTCTATCTCCTAAAATGCTTGAAACAGATAAAGCCATTAAAAAAATGGCTGATCGTGGAGTGGAACAAAGCATGAACTTCAGAAGCTTGCCTTCTCAAGTTAAAGGAGAACCAAGACTTCAACCCTTGGCCATGTCTAAGTCCAAGCAAAAAGATGAAACTTCGTCACCCTTTGCTCTCAATGATCGAATGGAAGATAAAGATTCCTTGGCCAAGACTCAGGATAATCAAACAGATGCAATTCCAATTCCAACATCCGCAAGCGAACAAGTAGAGGCAGAAGAAGGATCGATTGTTTTTAAATCAGAATCCGATACGGTGTCGTATGGAATATCTTCTGAGCTAATTGAAACTGGAGACCCAATCCCCGAACTGGCGAAGGCTAGCTCAACACTGGTTGCAGAAAACAATCAAAGCCAGCAAAAGAAAAACGGTTATGATCTGATCGATCGTTCAAAATCCGTTTATCTCTTTACCCCAAAAGCAAAAGCCTTAGGAAAAGTTAAAATTGTAAATCGAGCTGGTCCAAAAATTGAACTTCTAAGATTACATGAAACTAGGCTTGGGAAATCGGCTTTACTCCGTGGAGAAGGTTATCAACTTCGCTTTTCTTACGATGATGAACCTGTAATTATTTTAGTCGGTAACCTTAGAAGAAATGAAGTTGATCAAGAGGATAGTGACCCCAAGAACTTAAATGAGTTATCCTCTTATTTCTTTGAGATCATGGAGTCCTGGGAATTGGACGAAAAGGAAATTCGCAAACCCTACAACCTTAATAATCCAAGATAAAGAAACGGAGCATTAGGCTTACACTTACAAACTATGCAACCCCCGTCCGTCTGCAGAAAGTGCAGCTTCCTTCAAGGATTCGGAGAGGGTGGGGTGGGCATGGATAGTGCGGGCCAAGTCCTCTGCAGAGCCTCCATACTCCATATGAGCAACTGCAGATGCAATCAGTTCAGATCCGCTCCGGGCCACAATTTGAACGCCGAGCAAACGATCGGTTTCGGCATCAGCGACTACTTTTACAATTCCATCCGTTGCACCTGTAGCCAAGGCTCTGCCATTAGCGGCTAAGGGGAATGAACCCGTTCGGACAGCAATTTGTTTTTCCTTTGCCTGAGCTGCACTTAATCCCACATTTGCAATCTCAGGGTCGACATAAATAACACCGGGAACTAAGTCGTAATTAACATGCCCCGCCTGACCGGCAATAATTTCTGCACAGGCAACTCCGTCTTCCTCCGCTTTATGAGCAAGCATAGGGCCGGGAATCAAATCACCAATTGCCCGTACGCCAGAAATATTTGTACAAAAAGCAGCATCAACCAAAACGCGTCCCTTATCATCTGATTGAACACCAAGTTCATCCAGTCCTAATCCATCAGCACTTGGAGCACGCCCCACCGCAACGAGGACGCGATCAGCAGAAATCTCACTCGTTTCTCCATTCGCTTCAATTGATAATGTGGTTCCATTTTTACTGTTTTTAGCCTCAGTAACCTTGGTCGAAAGTAAAAACTTAAGTCCTTGTTTTTCCAAAATCCTACGGGCTACCTTAGCCACATCAGAGTCAAGCTGTGGGCAAATTTCGGGAAGAAATTCAACAATGGTTACATCTGCGCCTAATCTGGACCATACGCATCCGAGCTCCAATCCAATTGCACCACCGCCAATCACAACCATTTTCTTGGGTACTTTTTCAAAAGCTATTCCATGATCACTATGGACAATCTTTTTTCCATCAAAGGGTAAAAATGGGAGTTCAACTGGCTTTGACCCCGTAGCTAAAATAATTTCCTTTGCACGATGAACCGTGCTGGATTTTGATGTGGTTACCTCCACTTGCCCATCCGATAAAACCTTAGCTGTACCTGGAATAATAGTAACTCCCTTTTTCTTAACCAAAGCCTGTACGCCCTTGCCCAGTTGATCAACAACCGCATCCTTTTTCTTCATCAATTTACTAAGATCATGACTAATTCCCTTGGTTACAATGCCATGTGAATCAGCTGAATGTAGAAGTTCATGATAAATTTCCGTGGAATGAAGGAGAGCTTTACTTGGAATACAACCGACATTAAGGCAAGTTCCTCCCAACCTTGGATTCTTCTCGATTAAGCCTGTCTTTAAGCCTAGTTGAGCACATCGAATCGCACAGACATAGCCACCAGGGCCAGCACCGACGACAAGAACATCAAATTTTTCATCTTTGCTCATATTTTAAATCCCCAAGGCCAAGCGAGCAGGATCTTCCATCGCTTCTTTCAGTTTAACCAGAAATGTTACTGCCTGCTTACCATCAACCACTCGGTGGTCGTAGGAAAGTGCGGTGTACATCATGGGACGGATGACCACTTCGCCATTGATTGCAACCGGCCGTTCCTGGATCGAATGCATGCCCAAGATACCGCTTTGGGGAGGATTGATAATAGGCGTGGAAAGAAGGGACCCATAAATTCCTCCATTAGTTATAGTAAAACACCCACCCTGCATGTCCTGAAGGGTGATACCTCCACTACGGGCTTTCTTTGCGTAATCAACAATAGACTGTTCAATTTCAGCAAAGCCTAATTGATCACAGTCTCTCAATACTGGGACTACTAGGCCTTTTTCTGTACCAACTGCGACTCCGATATCAAAATAATGATTCTCAACTAATTCGTTTCCTTCCATACGGGAATTAATTTGAGGAACCGCACGAAGAGCGTGTACCACGCCTTTTACAAAAAAGGACATGAATCCAAGTTTTACTCCATTTTGTTTTACAAATGAATCCTGATGCCTCTTACGGAGTGCCATAATCTCGGTAAGATCCACTTCGTTAAAAGTGGATAAAATTGCAGCGGTTTGCTGAGCCTCAACCAGACGAGAAGCAATTTTCCTGCGAATAGGCGACAAAGGACGACGGGTACTTCGGCTATCGGGATCAGACGAAACAGAAGAAGGAATAGGTTTTGGTTCAGACTGCACTTGCTGTGGAGCCTCAGGCGATGCCTTTTGTGCATTAAGCACATCTGCTTTTGTGATCCGTCCATCCTTACCAGTTCCAGAAATAGAAGCGGGATCCAGCTTGGATTCCGCCAGAATTTTTCGCACTGCGGGAGACAAAGGAATATCATCTTTAGGTGAGTCAACGATTTCGCCTTTCTCCTCCTTTACAACAGCTTTTGTTTCTTCTGTCGGAGTAGTTATGACCTCAGGTCCTGGTTCTGGGGCTTCCTGCTCCACCTCTGTTTCTGCATCCTCTTTTTGTTCAGGATTCGAAGAGGTTGGTTGAGCAGCAGATTCATCAATATTTGCAATGGTTGCACCGATTTCAACTTCATCTCCCTCTTTAGCCAAAAACGAAATAACTCCAGCCACTTCGGCTAGGCCTTCCTGGGTGATCTTATCTGTTTCCAATTCATAAATTGGTTGATCAATTTCGACATAAGTTCCTTCTGCGACTTTCCAGGAAGATAGAACCCCAGAAGAGATTGACTCACCAAGGGCGGGAATTTTTACTTCAGTTGACATAATTTATAAAGTTAAGATCGAGTAATTTGAGTTTGATTTAAGGCATCGGCAACAAGTTCTGCCTGTTCAATTTTGTGCAAAGTGAGTGACCCCGTGGCTGGACTTGCAGTGGGCGTGCGCCCAGCATAGTGTGGGCGACGACCCAAAGCTTCTTCCAGGATGGGACACAAAAAACTCCACGCTCCCATATTCAGCGGTTCTTCCTGACACCAAACCACCCGTTTGACCTTGGCATAAGGTTCGATGACTTCCTTGAATTTATCCATATTGAAAGGATAAAACTGCTCAACCCGGATAATGGTGGATTTTGAATTCCTTTGCCCCTCTCGGGCTTCCAGTAGATCGTAATATACTTTCCCGGAACATAAGATCAGGTTTTGAGTATTTTTTGCAGGGGTGGGGTCGGGAAGAAATTCTTCGAATTGTCCATTGGTTAATTCTTTAACTTCAGATACACATAATTTATGACGAAGAAGGCTTTTCGGTGACATTACAACCAATGGCTTGGCATATTCCTGCTTCTTTTGTCTACGCAAAGCATGGAAAAACTGAGAGGGAGTGCTTAAATTCGCAACTACGATATTGTCCTCAGCACAACCTTGAAGAAATCGTTCGAGGCGGGCAGAACTATGCTCCGGACCTTGCCCTTCAAATCCATGAGGTAATAAGAGAACCAAATCTGAAACAGCTCCCCATTTATCCTCTGCACTCATAATAAATTGATCAATAATGACCTGTGCTCCATTGGCAAAATCACCAAATTGAGCCTCCCAAATCGCAAGCATACTTGGATAATCAAGAGAATATCCATAATCAAAAGCAAGAACAGCAGCTTCGGAAAGAAGCGAATTATAAACACAGAATTGCCCCTGTCTGTCCTCCATGTTGAGCAACGGAACATAACGCGTTCGATCTTTACTGTCATACCAAACAGCATGACGGTGACTAAAGGTCCCTCTCTCACTATCTTGGCCAGAAAGACGGATGGGAGTGCCGTCTAGCATGAGAGAACCAAATGCCAACTGCTCAGCAAAGCCCCAATCTATTCCAAGTCCGGACTTGAAGTTCTTGGCTTTTGCATCAACTTGCCTCTTAATTTTTGAATTTAAATGAAAACCTTCAGGGCAGGTAGAAAGAGCACGCACCACCTTTTCTAAATCTTTTTTACTGACTTTTGTTTCAACAGGAGAAAAGTCATAGGGAATTTGCTTAACCGCAACCGAACCTTCAAATGTACTGGACTTCTTAACGGTTTTTACTTTTTCCAAAGAAGCATCAAGCTGCCTCCTTAAACGCTTATGGATTTCAGAACATTCCTCTTGTTTAAGATCTCCTTCACTGACCATCTGTTCTGAAAAAACCTTGGAAATCGAAGGCATTGCTTTGATCTTTTTGTAAAGCAATGGCTGAGTAAACGCAGGATCATCCGCTTCATTATGGCCATGTTTTCGATAGCAATTAATATCAATAACCACATCCTCGTTAAACTTCTGACGATAGGAGAGGGCAAGCTCAGCCACCATTGCCACTGCGAGGGGATCATTTCCATTCACATGAAAGATCGGTGCCTCAATTACCTTTGCAACATCCGTGCAGTATAAACTGGAACGGGCCTCAGTGGCATCCGTAGTAAATCCAATTTGATTATTTACCACCACATGAATGGTTCCCCCAGTACGGTAGCCGGGAAGCTTGGAAAAATTAAACACTTCAGAGACAACTCCCTGACCGGCCATTGCAGCATCTCCATGAATCAGGATAGGAAGAACGCGACTTCTTTCTTTATCACCGCGAAGTCTTTGACGAGCACGGACTTTTCCTTCAACCACTCCATTTACTGCTTCCAAGTGACTAGGATTGGGGGATAGATGAATCACAACCTGCTGACCACTGGAAGTTGTTCTTACCGATTCATATCCCAGATGATATTTTACATCCCCACTTCCATGGGCACCATCTGGAACAAAATTTTCTGAAAATTCCCGGAATATGAATTCATGCGATTTCCCCATCACATTCGCGAGAACATTAAGACGTCCACGATGGGCCATCCCCATGACAATTTCCTCCACTCCTTCATCCGGGCACTTTTGAAAAATAGAATCCAGGGCGGTAATTAAAGTTTCGCCTCCCTCCAAGGAAAATCGTTTTTGCCCCACATACCTGGTGTGTAAAAAATTCTCGAACTCCTCTGCTTGAATAATCTTCCTGAGAATCCTTAATTTTTCTTCGTGATTAAATGAATGCTGGTTCAGATTAGGTTCGATTTTTGATTGAATCCAACGCCTTTTTTCTGTGGTTTGTAAATGTAGGTATTCAACTCCGATATTTTCACAGTAAGTCTTTTTTAATCGATCTAAGATTTCACCGATCGACATACGTACACCGCCTAAATAATTTCCGGTAAAGTGAACTTCATTTAAGTCATTGGGTTCAAAACCAAGCCTTTTGAGGGTTAAGCGGGGGTTTTCCTCAACCTTATCACATAGTGGATCAAATGTCCCCTGAGTATGTCCGATATCCCTGAACGAGTATATTGCTCCGTAAAGACGGGCATGCTTTTCTCCCGCATCCTCATTGGGAGATAGCGATGATTCAGCAATCGGTTCATCGCTCGGGGCAATGCTTGAATCGCTACCCAGATGAAAGCCTTCAAAAAAATATTGCCATTCTGTTGAGACATGGGATGGGGATTCAAGCCAAAGGGCATATTGACGATCAATTTCGTCGACATTCCAGCGAGATGCAAAAGTTGGATTTTTACTCATAATGAACGGCTAACTTCGTATGCTTGAAATAAGATAATAACAAGGAAAACCCGAAAAAAAATTAAAAACTCAAATAATTGGTGATTTCCCTAAGCAAAACCAGAAATAAAACGAACGCTTTGCACATCCGCAAAAACTATAATTTCATCGCCATATTTAAGTTCATTGATTTGGGGAGCAAGAATTTCTAAAACATTCGGATCTTGGTGAAAGCCTGGCTTGGTCGATGGGTGAGGCCAATAAATAAGTGCATCATAGCTCTTATGTAATGGAGGGACTTGAAGAGTACATGAAAAAAAAGAAAAGTTTTCAGGAGGTAAGTCGTTAGACCACTTGACAAGAGGGAAAAAATACTGAGCTTCTCCCAGTTCGTAAGAATGTTCAGGGAAAGAAACATTAAGAGTACCTGGAAAAAAAGCTGATAAATCTAAACCACTTCGGGTAAAAAATGGTATTTGCATTGAAACTGTACCCTCAGGAAAACGTATATCATTACTTTTTCCAGAAGCTACTCCGTATCCCTGTTTTATAAAACCATTTGCAGCATTAATCACATATGAGATTAAGGACAAAAGCACTTAAAGAAACGATTCCCTGTCCCACCCGGACCGATCCTGACTTTTATGGGGTGCATGCATCGGGGACAATGCCCGGAATAAGCTGTACCTTCGTGATTTTTGTAAATACGGCCATAAGTACCACACTTTACATAATGAATCCCGAGAAACTCTTTTCCCTTTCCCCCTGGTGCAGGTGAAGAAAAAGTCTGGCCTTCTTTCATTCCTGGATCAAACCCTGTAGTCCCTGAACCAAACCATCAACCCGTTTTGTAATCAGATTAGCTTGAACAGATATTCCATCTTGACCGTCAATCACCTCGGATACCCAAGTTTTAACACGTTCCTCTAAAAACTTAAGTTTTTTTTGTGAATCAGGATCAGATGCTAATGCTTTAAAACTAGTCTGCAAATCTATCTCAGCAGCATCAGTCTGTCCAAGCATTTCCTGAAGTGCTTGCAGGCAATTTTGGATAGTTTCATCTTTCACCTCGTCTTCAGAATTTTGAAGTGGTTCCAGATAATGGGGTGCTGCATGTTGCTTCACAAGGGGAGCATTCGGACCAGCATCTTTAAATAGCTTAAAAGCCGTGTCTTTACCGTTTTGACTGAATAGGTTCTGCTGATTAAATTCGAGACTTGCTAACCACTTTAATTCAAGGCGCAAAACTTGAAACTTAGCTCTTGATTCCTCCTCGTCCTTAACTGAAATAGAGCGTATTACATCCGCTTTCATAGTAGGTGCAAGTGTAGTAATTTCCTCCAAAATTTCAACAGTGCGCTCCAACACATTTTGCTGAGTTTGCAAAAAAGAAATCGCTGATTGAAGATGCTCTTCTAAATTCTCTTTAGTTTTAAGAGGAACTTGATCATCCTTAATCGGCAATTTTTTTCTAGTTTTTTTCGATAGACGAAGTCGCATAGTTGAAAATTAGAGTACTACTTTGTTGTGATGTATATCGTAGATTGAATCAAGCTGAAACCTCCTTTTTTAAGCTTTGGTCGGCTCGCCCCAATGAACTTAGGCAATAAGTTCCTCCCCCAATAAGCCTTTCTCCTTCGTACAATGCCAATACCTGCCCCGGGGTTAATGCTCTCTGTGGTGCTTCGAAAACAACCTCAGCTTTAGTCTCAGAAATTGGTCGATAGAGAAGAGCGACCGAGGGATCTCGGTAGCGTGCCTTGCCCAAGAGTCTTATTGGTTCATTAGGTGGGGAATGGGTTAGAAATGAAAGGGATTCAATCTCAAAGTGGGATCCCCATAATGTAGGCTCCGTCAAACGGTCAAAGGCAACTATTAATTGATTCCTATCTTCGTCTTTTCCGGTTACAACAAAGTTTTCATGATCTGTATTCGATGGCACTCCTATACCTCGTCGTTGACCTAATGTATATCTATGCAATCCTCGATGCTCTCCTAACACATCTCCTTGAGTGCTTACAATATCACCCGGTTTATCATCAAGAAAATTGGAAAGGAAATCAGTTATCTTAACCTTACCTAAAAAGCAAATGCCTTGGCTATCTTTTTTGTCGGCAACAGGAAGGTCATATTTTTTGGCTAATTCTCGAACTTTTCGTTTTTCTATTCCACCAAGAGGGAATCTAGCTTTCTCGAGCTGCTCCTTAGTTATTCTGGCAAGAAAATATGATTGGTCCTTATTTTTATCCTCTCCCTCCCAAAGTTCTGCAGGTAAATCTAAAGATTTCTTTCGCTTGCAATAATGCCCGGTGGCTAAGGCTGAAAAGCCATTTTCCTCAGCGTAATCTAATAAGGCACCAAACTTCATGGCCCGATTACACAATATATCCGGATTTGGAGTTATACCCTGTTCGTATCCGCTAACCATTGGCATAACTACTTCATTTTGATAAAAGTCGATGAAATTCACTACGAAAAAAGGAATATCAATGGCCTCTGCAACCGCACGTGCATCCCTTAAGTCCTGTGCACCTGGGCATTCTCCTAAAAGATCGTCCTCATGCTCCCATGTCCGAACATAGACAGCAGATACATTATAACCTTTCTCCTTGAGGAGCAATGCACTAACAGCACTATCAACACCACCTGAAAGGGCTACTAGAATCGAGTCGTCGGACATATTACTCATGTTGATTATTTTATAATTAAATTTACCATTCGCAGCAAAATTTTTCTATTGGCTAGGTGAAAAGAGTAGATATGAATTGTCACAATGTATTTTCGAGGCGGATATGTTCATAAAATAACAAATTCTAACGGATTGGTCTTTTTGGAAAAAGATTGGGACGGTGGCGCATTGCCTGAGGATTTAGTTGCGGAGGCTGGTTTGATGGGCACATCATTCTCGATTATTCCCTCTGATCAGCGTGCACGCATTGGAGGTTATGTAAAGGAGGGCAAGGATATTCACTTCTCAATTGACTTGGATAATCATTCTTACATTTCTGAAGAACAAACAACCTTTTATCTGACTTCCGAAATTAACAATTGGGTAGATGCAGTTGGGAGTTCAAAATGGGCTTTGGAGCAGGACTCAAGAAACACATCGCTGTATACCCTAAGTATGAAATGGGATCAATTTTCTCGCCTTGATTCTTTTTCCTTTAAGTTTGCCACTAAAAAATTGCAATGGCTCGAACCCCATCATTTTTCACCTAGTAGCCAAGACAATGGAATGGGGACGAAAGATTTCATTTTTAATAAGAAAAGAACGGGAAAGGATATTTTATCCTTTGATTTAGTGCAGGGGCCAGGGAAGAATAATTTGGATGAATGGTTTAACTTTTTACCGAGCGGTAAATTTGGGTATTCAAAAACTAATAGGGGAGCTTCTTTTAGAGTTTTTGCACCGCGAGCATCAAAAATTGAATTAATTTTATATTCGGGAAACTTAGGAGAAGCCTTCGAGTCTCATTCTATGGTTCGTTCAACCGATGGGAGTTGGTGCATTGAAATCCCCCACAGCTGCGAAGGATCTCGCTATGAGTACTCTGTGACACAAGTTAAAAATTCGGACAGTTTGACTGAATTTGAAAAACATGTGGTTGATCCATATGCTCGAGCAATGGTCGGACGCAGAGGACCGGGCTTAGCACTTTCAGTTAACCCGACACCTAATGAAAATTCATTTATTGCTCCTGCAGTACAGGACTTGATCATTATGGAAGCCCACATTAGAGATTTACTCACCCATGCCCCAATCGAATTATCTGATGGCGAAAGGTTCGGGTTTAAGGGCTTGAGTAAATGGTTAAGGTCAGAGGATTGTTATCTAAGAAAACTAGGTGCTAATGCTATTGAACTTCAACCCATTCACGAATTTGATGCACGGAGTAAGCGAGAATATCACTGGGGCTATATGTCAGTTAATTTTTTCTCACCCAGTTCTTCTTATGCAAGTAATGCAAGTGATGGTTCGGCGGTTGCCGAATTCAAGGAATTAGTTGAGGCTTTTCACAATGCTGGTTTAGCGGTTATTATAGATGTGGTTTATAACCATGTCGGAGTTCCGCCACACCTTTCATACTTAGACCGAGAGCTTTATTTTTTAACAGATGAAAATGGCGAGCTGACAAACCATAGTGGCTGTGGCAATGATATTAACGCCGATTCAGGTGCCGTTCGAAAGCTTGTTTTGGATAGCTTATTGGTAATGGTGGAAGATTTTGGAATCGATGGATTCCGCTTCGATCTTGGGGAATTGCTTGGGTTTGACCTTTTGGCTGAGGCCGAAAAGGAATTAAAACAAAAAAATCCAAATATCATTTTGATTGCTGAGCCATGGAGTTTCCGAGGGCGACTACCAGATAAAATCGCACAGACTGGTTACAGTTTGTGGAGTGATAACTGCAGGGAAAAACTTCTTAATTACATTAAAGAAGGTCAGGAAGCATTCGATATTATTGAATTGTTAAAAGGTCGGCTTGATAAACAAAATGCCTACCCCCATCAATCAATTAACTATTTAGGCTCACACGATGACTTCGCTTTTATTGACCGAATCTGCACACCTCAGGAATGGATTGAAGGCAGACCGCCACCACGGGCAATAGAACAAGCCAAGTTGGCAATGGCCTTACTTTTTCTTTCCCCAGGAGTGCCTATGCTTGCTGCCGGTCAGGATTATATGCACAGCAAAAAAGGAGTTCAAAACACCTATCAAAGAGGAGATTTAAATGCACTGGATTACAGCCAAATTACACACTCAAAAGATTTCCACGAATGGGTTAAATCACTGATATCATTTCGTAATTCCGAAGATGGCTTGTATATTCGCTTACCATCCTACCTGCCAGAATCTCATTATTTTTGTACTATCGGACCTAGCAATTCGTTTGCTCACATAATATTTTCCAAAGCAGGCGATAAAGACAGCCCCTTCCTGCTACTTTTAGTTAATCCATCGAATCGGAATATTACACTTCCGGCACCTACTTTTTGCGAAGGGAAAAGGAGTACATTATTACTGGGTGAAATTAATACAAAGCTAGGCCAGGTTTTACCAATTAGTTTACAAGTTTGGAAGTTTTTCTAAATCAAACTATCTTCAGTTTTCCAAAGATGGCTTAACAGGAATATGTCCAGTTACCCCATTCTTGGACTGGTTAAAAGTTCTTCTGCAACTCCATATCGTAGATTATGAAAGGAATGTTTTAATCCGGTTAATTTCCAAAACTTCAGGAGCTCCAGTATCACCAGTAAAGCCGACGGAAAAACATCGGCCCGGTCACTTGGTAAGTCTGGGAATTTGGAAATTCTTTGCACCAGATCTAAGGAGTTAATTTCCTCTGCTATTTGTTTTATTTCAGTCCGAATAAGAAAGGGGTAATTGTTCAAATTTACTTGATTAGAGGGGGAGAGTAATTGACGAAGAAATATAATTGAGCCACCTGTTCCAACCAATCGAGAGCATTTTTCCATGGAAGGTGGGCAGAGAGTCGAGAGAGTTGATGAAATATGGCTTTGCAATTCTTTGATATTTCCTGCTTCAGGTTTTTTGTTTAGGTCTCCTAAAAATTTCTCTGAGAGCACAACAGATCCAAGTGGTAGACTCAGCTTTTCTGTACAATTTCCATTTTCAACTCTCACGATTTCCATACTTCCCCCTCCCAAGTCGATTGCACAGAATTCGTCAATTGATGAAAGATTCGAATCAGTCATCAGACCCTTTGCGACATAGAATGCTTCTTCTTTACCGCTAAGAATTTCAATCGTTTCATCATAGCATTCCCTCACTCTTTCAATAAGTGCGTTAGCGTTGCTCAATCGCCGAAGTGCTTCGGTTGCAACCACACGAGTTTTTACTGGACTGAAGCCATAAGAAAAAGAAAATAATCGACCAAGTACATTGAGAGTTTCCTCGATCATGAGTGGTGTAATAACTGGAAGCTTGCTTGATAATCCCGCCCCCAACCGGCAGGGAAAGCTTTTCTCTGCAACACGTACAAGCTGACCAGCTAAGTTTTTTTTAGCAATTAAGACCTTAGCTGTATTGGAACCAATATCAAATACTGATACATTCATATTCAATGAATCTTAAAATAAGTTAGAGCGAATATCCAGCAGGAGCCAGCACAAGGGTGAACTCACCCTTCGAACTCCTGTTCTTCAATTTTTCAATCACTTCGGAAGGAGTGCCGATATGGAATGTCTCATGCAGCTTTGTCAGTTCCCTAGATAGACAGATTAAGCGGTCTGGGCCCAATGTGTCGAGAATACAAAGAATAGTTTTCTCAATCCGATACTTTGATTCATAAATAATGATTGAACCTTCAAATGACTTCCATTTTTCTAGAACCTTATTTGCAGCAGCAGATTTTTTGGGAAGAAAACCAAGGTATAGAAATTGATGAGTGGGCAAACCCGATGCCGCAAGGGCAGTAATAGCCGCATTTGGTCCGGGGATGGGAATTACCGAAAGGCTCCTCCTGCGACATTCTCGAACAAGTCGGAATCCAGGATCACTGATCCCCGGATAACCTGCGTCAGAAACTAGAGCAACTTGTTGCCCTGACTCAATTAATTCGGCTAATTCAATCGATTTCTTCTTCTCGTTTTCTTCCCGATAAGAAACAAGGGGCTTTGTTAAGGAGAGAAAGTCTAATAATTTCTTAGTTACTCTGGTGTCCTCACACGCAACAAGGTCTACCTGTTTGAGAATCTTAATTCCGCGCAATGAAAAATCATCTAAATTTCCAATAGGCGTAGCGACTAAAAATAATAAACCTCGAGGAATATCCTCTTTCATGAGGTAATTTGAACTTTAGGTCTTCAGCGATTAAAGCCACCCTTATCAAAACCGCCTGGCAAGCTATATTCCCAACTTGCGGGTCTACCTTGAGGCATTTTTGAGTCATCAGGGGATGCAGTAAAGCATCCTACGAGAGAAAGAATGAGAGAAGTAAGGATAAGAATAGAGGCAATTTTTTTCATCGTTAAAGATTAATGTTTTTATCGGGCTCAGGAACAATTTGAATTCTGTCACCGGGTCGTAAAATATTGGGTTGCCCAAATTTTGGTAGAATGTAAGCAAGAGCAAAACCTTTGTCTGTGCTTTGTACTTTAACGCGTGCAGCCTCCTTTGGACCCTTCCAAAGGGTGAATACATTTCCTGCCTGAACTCCACGGTCCGATCCGATGGGGAGCATTAACATTCCAGAACGACTGTCTATTCTGGCGACTGTTGAATACACTCCATTTGCATTCATTTGGGTTATTTGGGTTATCTCTTCGACTGCTCCGTTTGCAAGCATGGGGGGACCTTTTGGCTGAGTAGCAAATGGGTTAACTGCGATGACGGAATCTTCATCTAAGGCGTCTGGACCTCCCTTCTGTTTTTCTAACATTTCATCAACTCCACGCTTGTAACCAGCGGCATCAGCCATGGTTATTTCTTTACCAAGGGA
>Ga0209631_10003678_pt1 | contig 17476 bp, 12 predicted proteins | sample COG_08_FD_184752 | JGI IMG/M metagenome (GOLD analysis project Ga0209631, IMG submission 184752) | Pelagic Microbial community sample from North Sea - COGITO 998_met_08 (SPAdes) (version 2) | ecosystem: Environmental > Aquatic > Marine > Neritic zone/Coastal water | place: Helgoland, sampling...
CAAAAATTCGGAATCGACCCAAGCACTTCCAATTGGCTTTTTTAAAACAGGCGAATAACCACCTGACAAAACCCTACCAGCTGCACTACCATCAAAATAAATTGCGGCTCCATCTCTAGGTATTTTGCGGTCTTCAACTTCGTAAAAACATACTTTGCCAGCGAGACCTTTTTCTCTTTCTGCCAATAGCGAAGATTTTCCAACAAACTCCTTTTTCCACTTAATCGCCCAAGAAAGACCAGCCTGTAATGGACTAATTGAATCGGATATTTCGTGACCATATAATGGAAACCCGGCTTCAAGCCTCAAACTGTCTCTAGCGGCAAGCCCTGCCCACCTTACAATTTTTTTCTTTTCATACTCACTAAAAGAATTTGCCCACAAGATTGAATCATTTACATTACAATAAATTTCAAACCCATCTTCACCAGTATATCCAGTCCTAGCAATAAGTGCATTTCCTGGAAAAAATGTATTATTCAAAAATGACATTTTAGGCATTTTAGATAAGTCTTGTTTAACAATATCTGATAAAACCTTCTCACTTAATGGCCCCTGTAATGCAATTTGGCCAAAAGAAGTAGAAACATTTTCTACCGTGCAATCAAATTTTTTTACATAATTAGAAAAGTGTTTAAAATCCTTTATAGTATTAGAAGCATTTACACACAGGAAATACTCTTCCTCACTCTTTTTATAAGCAATTATATCGTCTATTGTCCCTCCATTTTCATCACAAAAAGGGGAATAAATCGCTTGTCCGGATTGAATATTAGAAATTGTATTTGTAAGAATAAAATCAAGGAACTTACCTGCATCAGCACCTTGTACTATTATCTCACCCATATGAGACACATCGAACAATGAACAATGAGATCTCGTATGAAGGTGCTCATCTACAGAACTGCCATAGGACACTGGCATTTGCCAACAGGCGAATTCTGTAAATTTGGCTGATTTATCTTTATGAAAATCGTGTAAGTTTAATTTTTGTGATTTTGTCATGTAAAAAAACATTAACTTGTAGCACTTAGTTTTTTAATGTTAAATATATTTCTTTGCAAGCTACTGTTAAAGTTAACAAAAAGAGTAACAAAATATTGTACTAAACCAATTTATAACTTTTGATTTACGACCTTATATTGGCTGTTTCTCTAACAATAGGTGTTTCTGCCCTTTGCTCAACCTTAGAAGCCTTGATACTTAGTGTCACCTCAGCTGAAATTGAAAACCTAAAGATCTCATCTCCAAGAAAAGGCTCTCTCTTGGAAAAATTCCACGAAGAAATTGAAGAAACAAGTTCTGCGATATTAAGTCTAAACACCATAGCAAACACCTTAGGAGCAACCCTTGTTGGTGGTTTGGCAGAAAATGTTCTGGGGGGTGGATCAAACAACTTATTAATTTTTGCCTGTGGTTTAACGGTTGGAATCCTCTTTTTTTCAGAAATTCTACCCAAAAATTTAGCTTTTTCTTACCGAGCAGAAATAGTTGGTAAATTTGTTTATCCTCTCCTACTAGTAAGGGTAATCATGTCCCCTTTTTCCAAAATTTGTAAAGCTACAGTTAAAGCTGTGGTGCCAATCAAGAAAAGGGTAGATGGTAGTGACGAAGAAGAAATTATTCTCTTAGCAAAGAAAGGGGCTAAAGAAGGCACATTGACCAATGCAGAAAGTAACCTCGTCACCAATTCCCTTAAATTAGATCAAGTAATTATTCGAGATATCATGACTCCGCGAACAGTGGTGACTTCTTTAGATGAAAAGCTCACGGTTAACGAGGTATTTAAGATTCACCCCAATGTACCATTTGCACGCCTACCAATCTTTAAAGATTCAATCGATACTATCTCTGGTATGGTAAGAAGAAGAGACTTACACAACGCTGTTGTTAAAAATAACGGCAAAAAACAACTTTTCGAATTAGCAAAAGAAGCGGTTTTTATGCCTGAAAATGCTTCAGCTGATAAGGCATTAAGGCTCCTACTATCAGAACACTGCCAATTAAGTATGGTCGTTGACGAATTTGGTTCTATTGTTGGAGTTCTCGCGTTGGAGGACATAATCGAAAGTATACTTGGGCAAGAAATATTTGAACATGACGACCCTGCTGTTGACATGAGAGAGTTAGCTAAAAGAAAGCATGAGTCCGAAGTTGAAAGAGAGAAGAATCGTAAATAAATACTAATGTTTTCTGAAAACTTAATAGAGTTTGCTTCTAGCTACTGGGTACATGACCTTAGTCCGTTCCTTTGGCAGTTCCCTGCTCCATATTCGGATTGGGGTCCCGGGGGAATCCGCTGGTACGGAGTTTCATACCTCATGGGTTTTATCTCTGCAGGAATCTTGCTCAAAATTGCCTGGAAGAGAGGTAAGAGCCCTTATGACCAAGAACAGGTTATGAACCTTTTAACTTTTCAAATTCTGGGAGTTTTACTAGGAGGGCGAATTGGGTACGCTATTTTATACCAAGGTGAAAAATTATTAAATGACCCTTTATTAATTCTAAGAGTATGGGAAGGAGGTATGGCAAGCCATGGCGGTTTCATTGGCGTTTGTATTGCAACGCTTTGGTATGCTCGACATTCAAAACAATCCCCCTTCCCTATTGGTGACTTGATTGTTTATATTGTACCTCCCGGGCTTTTTTTTGGAAGAATTGCAAACTTTATAAACGGAGAACTTTGGGGCCGTACAACCGAAATAAAATGGGGGGTGCTCTTCCCTAATGCGCTGGGTTTTGCGGAAGGCGTAGCAAGACACCCCTCTCAATTATACGCTGCAATTACAGAAGGTTTAGTGCCGTTTATTTTCATCCAGTGGAGATTCTGGAAAACTAAAATTACCTCCAGATGCCCTGGCGTATTATCTGGCGAATTCCTGATAATCTATTCAGTTGCAAGAATTTTTAATGAATTTTTCCGAGAACCAGATGCTTCCTTAATTTTAGGAATGACAAGGGGTCAGTTCTACTCTTTATTTTTGTTTGCGGGAGGATTATTTTTAATTTTCATTTCTCTAAAAAGATCAAATTCTAAAGAAAAGTATTTATTTTAATTTATTTTTTCAATTTATTTTCTTTTCTATGTTAAATATCTTTGACAGGTCTGGAGAAAGAAAGAAAAGTTAGTTCATTAATTTAATCTCATGATCGGTAATTTATTCGGCTTCTTATCAAACGATATTGGAATAGACCTTGGCACAGCAAACACCTTGGTTTTCGTAAAAGATAGAGGGATCGTGCTTAGAGAACCCAGTGTAGTTGCACGCTATAAAACTAGTAAAAAGGTATGCGCAGTGGGGTCTGACGCAAAACGAATGCTTGGTAGAACCCCAGGCACAATTGAAGCACTTCGTCCGATGAAAGATGGAGTTATTGCCGATTTTGAGATTTCAGAAGCAATGTTAAGGTATTTTATTGAAAAAGTTGACAAGAGAAAATTGGTTCCACCTCGAGTTGTTATCGCTGTACCATCCGGGATAACTGCTGTTGAAAAACGGGCAGTGAAAGACTCCGCCATTAGGGCTGGAGCCAGAGAAGTGTTGTTGCTTGGAGAACCCATGGCTGCATCTATAGGAGCGGGTCTTCCAATCGATGAAGAATACGCAAATATGATTGTTGACATTGGTGGTGGTACCACGGAAGTGGCTATTATATCTATTTCAGGTGTTTCTTTTCAAAGAAGTATTCGCGTTGGAGGTGACGAACTTGACGAGGCAATTATTGCCTACATGAAAAAAGCCTATGGTCTTCTTATTGGAGAAAGAACCGCAGAAGAGATTAAATTTACAGTTGGCTCCGCTGCTCCAATTGTTAACGGTGAACTTAGCTTGGATGTTCGAGGTCGTGATGCAACAGCTGGACTACCAGTTACCAAGCACATCACTTCACAGGAAATTAGAGAAGAAGCACTCAAAGAAGTTGTGACACAAATTGTTGATTTAGTTAAAAATGCATTGGACAGATGCCAGCCCGAGCACTCTGCCGACCTTATTGACCGAGGTATTGTTTTAGCTGGAGGCGGAGCTCTTATTCGGGGACTCGACCAAGTTATAAGTGATGCAACTGGACTAACTGTCATACAAGCTGAGGATCCTCTTTGTTGCGTTGCAAATGGTACTGGAAAATTCTTGGATTTATTAGGTACACTAACCCGAGACCAAGTTGACAGGCTAGTAACGCAGTAAATTAAAGATTTGGTTAAAAAGTCAGACAGGCGAAAGAAACGGCCATTCCTTTACCTAGGACTATTTATCATAGTTTGGTGGCTAATTCCCAATGGAGCTAAGTTACTTACGAAGTCTGCATTCCGAGAATTTCAAGCCCCAATTTGGGAAATTAGTTCACGAGTCGATGACCTAACTCATTACTGGGGTCACATGTCAGACACTAAACAAACCTTAATTGAAAAAGGAAGAGAGTTTGCCCGGATAAAATCAGATGTAGAAATTCAAAAGGTTAGAGCAAATGAATTGGAATACGAAATTAAAAGACTTAAAAGGCTTAGAAATTCAATCGAAAGCTTAAATTCTTCAATAAACTTAGATCCTAGCATCCAATACAAATCTATCATAGCTAGGGTTTCAGTTAGAAAGATGAGTGGATGGTGGCAACAAGTTACTATTCGTAAAGGACAAAGCTATGGAATCGAAAAAGGATATGGAGTTGTCTTTAATGGTGGTGTTTTAGGCAGAATTACAAATGTTGATAATAGATCATCTGAAATTGAAATTATAACCAATCCTAATTTTAGGATTGTTGCTCATTTTGCAAATGATAGAAGACCTGTCACTTTCCAGGGAAATGGTATTGACCTAGGAGGGCAGGCACATGGATTGGTTAGTGATGTTCCGCATGACATAACACCGACAAAAGAAGAACCAATAAAACTAATTTCATCATCACTTGGTGGAAATTTCCCACATGGCGTTCCAATAGGTATGGTTTATAGTTTAGAAGGTGAAAAAGAAGGTTTGTTTAAGACAGGTAAAGTGATACTCGATTCAACAATTAATCAAGTACACGAAATTGCAATTTTGAAACCAAAGATAATTGCCAGTAGTGAATAGGGAATTGTTAAATGCATGCTTGATGCTTCTTATTTGTTTTATTCTGTTAAGTTTGATCACAATAGTTAACAGCAAATTAGTAAATTGGGGATTATTTTTATATTTACCCGGTATGTTTTTCTTATCAATAAGCATATTTTTCAACTCATCAAAAGCATTTATAATATGCTTAATAACGGGATTATTTTTAGATGAAATCCTTAGTACACCTTTTGGATATCATGGAATTGTACTTCCAACATTACAAACCCTAAGCAAAGAATGGCTTAAATATAATGGTAACAATAATGCATTTAGGTATGTTTGCTTTCAACTAATTTCAAATATTTTACTAACTATAATTTTGTTTTTAATATTTAAATTTCAAACACACCAGACAATTGAGTGGACTTTTTCAAGGTTTTCATCAGATCTTCTTTTTTCAACTATTGTTTTTATTCCATTGTGCTTTTGGTTTCAAGATCTAGTCACAAAAATTTTCAAGATAAAAGAAGAGCAAAATTTAATCATCGAATAAAAGTTGAAAAAATCAAAAAAAATTCATTCTGAAAACTCTAGAATCAATCTGTTTAAAACGATTTATTCTATATTGTTTATCGCATTATTATTTTTCTTAGGTGATCTACAGATATTAAAAGTAGACGAATTTACAAACAAAGAACGTATACAGGGACAAAGAAGAATTCTAAGACCGGGAACAAGAGGAGATATAACAGACCGAAACGGAAGACTATTAATCGGAAACAAGGCAGAATTCTCGGCGATAATCCATCTTGATTCTCTTAAAGACGAGATTTTTAAACAAAAAATTGCACTAAAAAAAATCGCATTCGAGATACGTAAAGATTTACTTATACATAAGAATATAACACTAAATTACTTACTTAAGCACTGTATAAAAAAGGATTCGGTTAAGAATAGGTACATTCGATTAAGTGGAAAATACAACTATGGCTCTAGTGAAATACCTAAAGCCTTTTGGCAAAACAATAGACTACCTGTAAACTATTCAAGCGTTGGAAATTGGACAACAGAGATAATTCATAATTCGAGTGACTTACTTACTGGTTTTCATACTCAAAATGTAAGTCCAGAAATTAAAGTTGATATAGCTGGACTTTTTAGTACTTCTTTTTTCTTTTATAATAATAACTATTACCCCTCTCCTTTAAATCAACAGAAGAAACCCAGTTTTAGAACGGACTCTTTTACCTTAGGTTGGGAGGCTCGTTACTCTGTGGTTAATAAATATTTGCAAAATATAAATTCATTACTGAATAGAAATGAAAAACTATCTTTATCAAAACTAAAAAATCATTGGAATAAAAGACTCGTCCTGCCTATGGAAATCGCTACTGGTTTAACAGGAAAAGAGTATGCTTTACTAATCGAAGGCTTAAATCCAAATTCTCCAGTGCAGGTACAATCGTTATCTGTTAGGCATTACCCCGAAAAAGGAACTGCATCTCATGTACTTGGATATGTAGGAAGTGGATATGAAGCTAATACAGTTGGTCTTATTGGCAACGATTTGGCTACTTTTGAAATTAAAGGTAAAAAAGGGAAATCTGGTATAGAAAAATATTTCGATAGTCATCTGAAAGGGAAAGATGGTAGTGAAATATGGCGAATCAACCCTATTGGGTTAAGATATGACCAAGTTGAAAAGCAGTCTTCTGGGAAAGGTAAACCTATTCAATTAACTTTAGACTTGGATATTCAGAAGGTGGCGGAATCCTCTCTTAAAAAAATGTCAATGAAAGTAAATTCTCACAGAGTACTACCCGACCCTATTTGGAGGAAGACAATTGAAAAAAGAACACTCAAAGAACTTATAAATTCAAATGAAAATCAAATCAGTCCGGAGTTGTTACTTTCAGCTTTTAAACATGCCCCCTTCCCCATCGGTGCTAAACAGGCATCAACCGTCGCTGGTTTTAAAGGTACTGAAAAAGATGCGGAACAACTCCTCAGGTTGCTCTATTCAAAAGGTGTTCTAGACAAACCAATTGAAAACGAAAATAATTACCAAATATCGAAACCACCTCCGCCGCCTGGTGCTGCAGTAATTCTTGATGTAAATACAGGTGAAATATTGGCCTTAGCAAGTATACCTAATTATAACCTTGAAAATTTATCTCCACGCATTTCTCAGAGTACCTACGACAAAATTGAACGACAAGAAGCATGGCTTCCCCGTGCATGGCATCCTGGGTACTGCCCGGCATCTCCATTCAAACTTGTTACCGCGGTAGCAGCACTGCGGTCTCAAATTGTAACCCCCGAAGAAAAGCTAAATTGTGAAGGAATTTATAAGGGTATGATATGCCACTGTTATCCTGGCAAACATGGTCTAATGGACCTTAGAAAAGCTGAAGCACAAAGCTGTAATGTTTACTTCTTTCAATTAGCAGAACGCCTCGGCCAAGAGGCTCTTATTTCTGAAGCTAAATCATTTGGTATGAGTCAAACGCCTTTCATTGAACTGCCAGGACTTCGAAATTCGCCGAATGTACCAGATCCTGAATGGAAAAAGAGAAGAGTTGGTGAAAATTGGGCCCTAGAAGACACATTTAATGTTGCGATTGGACAAGGAGGTCTAAGGCAAAGTCCTTTACAAATGGCTTGTTTTGCAGCTGCTCTGGCCAGAAATGAAAAAATCTTTCAACCAACCTTAATTAAATCTAAACGGGGTAAACACAAACCTAACCCGATTGGAATAAACGATCATTACTATGATGCAATTATTGACGGTATGCACCAAGCTATAATCAATGGCACTGCAAAAAGGTGTAGGATCGACGGAATTGATGTGGCTGGAAAAACGGGTACAGCCCAATGGCGTAATCATAACATGAAGCTTTCTCTCGCATGGTTCATCGGCTTTGCTCCAGTAAAGAATCCCGAAGTGGCAATCGCGGTCCTTATTGAAGGGATTGTCCCTCAAGACCACATACAAGGTGGCCTTACAGCTACCCCAGTAGCTAGGGAGATTCTTCAAGCATACTTCGACAAACAAAATACTAAATTAGCCAAAAATAATTAAATTTTTCTTATGGTAGCCACAAAATCAAATATGCTTCCTTTGGGAACTGTTGCACCTTCATTTTCATTACTAGATCCAAGATCGAACGAATTCGTATCGTTTTCAAATGAATCAGAAGGATCCGGTTTCTTGTTGGGCTTTATCTGCAATCATTGTCCATATGTTATCCATTTAAAGGATCACTTTCCATTTCTTTTTAATAGCTTCCTTAAAAAGAATATACAGGTTTTTTTAATTTCCTCGAACGATCCTGTAAAATACCCTGATGATTCTCCCCAAAAAATGGCAATCGAGGCGGATGATTTAGGTTTGAGATTTCCGTATCTTTTTGATGCAGATCAAGAAGTTGCAAAAAGTTACCAAGCTGCCTGCACTCCTGACTTTTTTCTATTCAATCAAAATAAAGAGTTATACTACAGGGGGCAGTATGATTGCTCGAGACCAGGAAACAATATAAATGTTACTGGCAAAGATATCTCTAATGCCACTAATCGAATGCTAAAAGGCGATAATCCACCGGCAAATCAAATTCCAAGCATAGGATGTAATATCAAATGGAAGTAAGATTGTTATTTTGAAGTCATAACATACACTCCATCCCAATCGCTTCCAGGAGGATTTTCCTTCATTACCTTACAACGATCAATCAGAATGATCGATGGGTTATCCGCAACTCCGGGAGTAATACCAGGTTTATTAGGCTCTAAATCCTTAGCCTTTTCAAACATCCCTAATGCCCCATCCCAATCCTGAAGTAGATATTTATCTATTCCCTGCTTAAAGCAATCAAGGCAATCCTGAGTTTCCTGAGAAAGCTCTGACATAAATCCAGTTGGTTCATACATTGCTACGGGTTGCTTTCTGCCTTTTACCACAATCCTATCTAGGTACCTAAATGCAATATCATCGCGAGTTTTTTCAGATGCAATCTTGGTTTCCTCCGTGATCATGATGTAAGCTCCATACGCTTTGGCTCCACTTTCACAGCGTGCAGCTAAATTAACCATATCTCCCATCATAGTATAATTAAATCTGTCCAAGGCACCCATATTCCCAACGGTTGCCGTACCTGTATTACATCCAATTCGAGTTTGCATTTTCGTAACCAATCCGTGGCATGAGCCCCACTTCTCTGCCTCATGCGACCATTTCTCCCTTAGCTTGATCTGTTCTTGCTGCATTAAAATTGCCGTTCTCACCGATTGATACGCATGGTCATCCATAGGAATAGGAGCACCATACATAGCGACAATAGCATCTCCTATATACTTATCCAAAGTCCCTCGCTCTTCCTGTAAAATATTAGTCATTGCAGTTAAATATTCATTCATTAAATCAACCAAACCTGTGGGACTCAGTAACTCGGAGAAACTCGAAAATGCCTGAACATCACTAAAAAATGCGGTAATAGGGGTTTCTTGCCCGCCCAAAGACGGTTCCTTACCTGATTCTACCATTTGATCAACCAACTCGGAGGACACATAACTACCGAACATCCCTTTCAACCGACCTTTTGCTTTTTGCTCAATAACAACCATAACGGCCAAACCGATAAAGGAGGTGCTTATTCCTGCACAAGCAGGTGCAGTAATGGGCCAAACTACATGAGTGTTTGAAAACACAACAAAGGCAGTAAAGAGGTAACCCAGTAAAAAAGCTACGCCTCCAGCCTTTACCCAACTGGCACCCTTACCCTGATAAACTGACAAGAATGCCATCAACAAACCAAGTCCGAGCGTAACTATATGATCTATCTGATCAGGAAGTCTCTTAATATAAATCCCCGAGCTTATTGTTTTGATCAAGTTTCCGTGAACCGCGACCTTTGGAGTTTCTGCTTTATCGAAAGGAGTAGGAGCAAGATCGTTAAATGTTTTCTCCTCCGGACCAATCATAATAATAGCGTCTTTAAAATATGAGAAGAATTCTTCTATAATTTCGAATTCAGCAAGTTTCAAATCCAACTTTTCTTTATTCTGCCGAATTACATCAAGGATCTCTTTTTGCTGTGATATATAATTCTTATTTCCTGGCTCCTTAATTAGTGCAGCATTGACCTTTTCCAAATACTTAGGACCTTCTAAAATTTTAGTTTTATTTTCTAGCTCTGAAATCTTTGCTACCACTTCATCCTGAAAACGGGCATATTGAATTACATCCTTCATTCCACACATTGGATTATATTTAGCCCTTAAAGTATGAGGTATTGCATAATAGGATATTGCGTCCTCAACCCTGCTAAGATCTTTGAAACTCGGTAGGTTATCGTCCGAGGTTTTACTGGAAAGAAGTTTACGCACAATTTCAACTTCCTCTTCTTCAATTCCCATTTCGAGAAGGAAATCCGGGTAATCAGAGATATTTTTCGGCACAGTAATGTTTTCTATTTGTGATAATAAATTCACAAAGAAATCTGGCATTAAATTTCGATACAATTCAAAATCCTTTTCCGCGTAAGCTCTTTTAGCATCGACCTTTAATGACCTAAAAACACTATGCTCGCTCCATTTCGAGAACCAATTCACCTCGACCCATTGTTTTTCTTCCAACGGAACTTCAATCAAAGGTTTTCCAGTATTATCTATAATTGAAAATGTTGAACCGTCACCTGATATTAAAACATTTTCACCACCTAACCCGTAGTAGGCTAGCAAAGATTCAACTCCTAGTGTATAAATATCCCTTTCACGGTGTAGTGGAACTTCATTTGGTAATGAGTCTATGAGGTTGCCCAAGCCATTATCATTACCCTCTCTAGCATAAACTAATCTTAAGGTGTCATTTGATTCAACAAGTTCAGTGGGTGCTATTCCACTAAACCTATCTTTACTTAATAATAAACCCGACATTAATGCCAAAATATTATCCAAGCTATTTTTAGAACTTTTTCGTTTATTCTCGATAAGCTCGACTTCGGATGTGCACTTTTCAAGTAAAGAAATATTTGATTTCAGCTTTTCCCGAATTTGTGAAAAAATAATGCTAATTTCTTCAATAGACATTACTTTACTTTCCTCAGAAGTTAAACCCGAAAGCTTCATTTCTAAGTCTGATATAACTTTTAAAGTAAGATCAATTTGTTGCTGAAAAACTGGTATACCGGGATTATCTTCTAGATTTTTTTTCAATCTAGACAATTTCACTCGTTGAGAACCAATTTCCTTAATTAAATTCTCGTATGATATTTCTTCCCCTTTAGAAGAATCTCCCAATTTTGATAATCTGCGTACCAAAACAGTCATTTCCTTAAGTTTTCCATCTAGAAGTGGTTTAACATTAGCAATTAATTGAGTATTATTTGGATTACTTTCTAGTACACTCGAAAAATTCTTAATGGCCTCCTCATACCCTTCAAGTTCTGAAATACCTTCCGATAAATTGGAACACAGTGTTTTGGCATTTTCTCTTTTTGCTTCCGAGATGATTAGTTCTTCGCTTAATTTATCATAATTTTTTCGCAAAGATGATTCATTACTTTCTAAGTCTTTAAGTTGTCTTTCGAGAACTAAAATTTTTTGTTTATGTTGCAATGGCATTTCAAAAGGCAAATTACTCGCTTTACCTCCCAGTATATTGTAAGCATGTGCTTTTCCTCCTGCAGGAAACCAAATGGGGACCCACCTCTTGACGCTATCCACAGCTTTATAAGGCGGTACAGAAAAAGAGCCAGCCCGACCAACATATTTCTTATTAATGAAATTTTGCATGGGATAGGTAGGAGACTCCGGATAATTATAAAATTCGTTAGTAATAGAGGATTCCAATGAATATCCATCGTCGAACCTTGGTAAACTTGATGAGGCTATGGTATCCGGAACAAAGGGAGTTGAAACCATTGAATAAACATTCCCGAGAACTACATTGTTTGGATACGACAAAACTAAGTCGCCCATTGCACTATCGCTTCGGAAAGAATTCTCTTTCGGAACCATCTTCGATACACTCTTAGGGGTAAATGCAAAATCAAAAGCCAAGACGCGGGCGTTTCCTTTTTCCAAAAGTGCCATTGACATATCACGAAAAAAAGCACGATCCCATGGTCGTTCCCCAACATCCTCCATACCTAAAGTTGCCGAATCGAAATTTACATATACTACCTTAGGAATTTTAGGTATTGTTTTGTTCCCATCGACCACAACCTCTTCGGTAGAATCCATAATATGCGAAATTTCTCCTCTTGCGCCAGGTAGATTTGAGGCTAATCGAAGATCCACCGACTTAACCTTCCATCCATTAATCCAGCCATAGTGATTAACAGCTATCCAAATAAGGGGAATAACAAGTAAACAGAAAAAAGTTATTTTTGATTCTTTGCTTAGTTTGAACATGGCGTCGTAATATTATTTTAAAATAGTAGTTTGTAATATAGAATGAATCTTTTCTTTTGCTTAATGTGCAAGCTGAAAAACTAACGATTCTTATTTGCCTAAAAATTCTATTGGACAAATAATACCGCTCTTAACGCTTTTTAAATGACCTCAATAAACCATGACAGAAGAACAAATTCCTAAAAAACAACAAGCACCTGCTCCTGAAGAACAGGAACGAATAAGAAACGAAGCCGCTTGGGTTGAACTTTTAAAGCGTGAAATAGGCAAAGTAATCGTTGGCCAAAAGTATTTGGTTGATCGTCTAATTATCGGTTTACTTGCAAATGGGCATGTCTTGCTTGAAGGAGTTCCCGGTCTAGCAAAAACTCTAGCTGTAAAAACACTTTCCCAATGCATAAAGGCTGAATTCAAAAGAATTCAATTTACACCAGACCTACTCCCTGCAGATGTTGTTGGCACATTGATTTACAGTCCAAGCCAAGGAGAATTCACCACTAAACGGGGTCCCATATTCACCAACCTATTACTAGCGGATGAAATTAATCGGGCACCAGCTAAAGTCCAAAGTGCTTTATTGGAAGGCATGCAGGAAAGACAAGTAACTATCGGAGACGAAACCTATCCTCTGCCACAGCCTTTTCTAGTTCTTGCTACGGAAAACCCAATCGACCAGGAAGGCACATACCCACTACCTGAAGCTCAGATGGACAGGTTCATGCTGAAACTTATAGTTGATTACCCAGACCGCGAGGAGGAACTCAAAATTCTCGATTACAACGGGAATGTATCGGTAAAGCATGAGGTCAGCCCTGTGGTGGATGCAGAGACTATCTTCCGATCAAGAGAACTTATCGATGGAATTTACTTAGACGATAAATTGAAAGGCTATTTGGTAGATGTCGTGCTTGCCACCAGAAACCCCGAAAAGTACGGAGCATCAGAAATTAGTGCATTCATCCGGTTTGGAGCGTCGCCGAGAGCGACAATTAGTCTAGCTCTTGCCGCAAAAGCTACTGCTTTCATTCAAGGAAGAAGCTTTGTTACACCTCAAGATATTAAAGATATTGGATTGGATGTACTAAGGCACAGAGTTATTGTAAGTTATGAAGCTGAGGCTGAAAATGTTTCAAGCGATGACATAATAAAAAAGATTTTTGAAACTGTACCCGTTCCCTGATTCTTTTAATTACCGATCTTTATAATATTCATTTTTTGACGAGCTCATGGACGATCCAGATCAAGAGTTTACAAGAGAAATACTTCGAAAAGTAAGGCAAATTGAGATTCGATCAAATAGGCTGGTGTCAGAAGCACTTGCCGGGTCATATCACAGTGCTTTTAAAGGTCAGGGTATCGACTTCGAAGAGGTTCGTGAATATCAACCGGGGGACGAAGTTCGTTCTATTGATTGGAATGTCACCGCTAAAATGGGTCTTCCCTTCGTCAAGCAATACCGAGAAGAAAGAGAACTTACTATCGTACTGGCAATTGATATCAGTGATAGTGGAACTTGGGGATCAGGAGATAGGACGAAAAGAGAGAAACTTGCTGAATTAGGTGCCCTGCTTGCATTTTCTGCGAATAAGAACGGCGACAAAGTCGGTCTTCTTCTTTTTTCTGATCAAGTAGAAAAGTACCTCCCTCCTGCAAAGGGACAAAAGCATGTGTTAAGGGTACTTAGAGAAATTCTTTTTCATCAAAACCTAAGCAAGAAAACAGATCTGAATGAAGGACTACGTTTTGTTAATCGAGTTATGAGAAGAAGAGCAGTTGTGTTTCTTCTTTCTGATTTCATCATTCCAGAATACGACTCAAAAGAAGAATCGGTGCAGGAACTCTTTCTTAAGGAACTTTCCACAACTCGCTCGAAACACGACTTGGTATGCTGCCAGGTATTCGATAAAATCGAAATAGAAATACCCCGAGTCGGACGAGTTTGCTTTGAAGACGCAGAAACTGGCGAGATCATACTGATTAATACATCAAATAAAACCTTCCAGAAACAGTACCAAGAAAACGCTCTTACTACACAGGATACACTTGTTCGCCAAATGCGTCGAAGAGGAATTGATAACTTTCAATTTTCAACAGATTCAGACTATGCAAAAGCACTGCAAGGATTCTTCCAAACGAGGGTTAACCGAAGGGGAAGATAAAAATGACCATCTTAAATCTTCTTGCAAGCAAGGGATATCTCCTCGATTTGAACAGGGAAATAGATCAGCCAGTCCCCATCTACAAAAGCTTTTCACAAGTGATGCAAGAAAACTTAGTGCCAATTCTTGGAATAATACTTTTCCTTGTAATCGCATTTTTAATTTTCCTCATCCTTAGAAAAAGGAAAAGAACTGATTCTACCGAAGAAATTCAAGTTCAAATCGACCCATACGAAGATGCCCTAAATGAAATTCAAGGTCTACAAAAACAACACCCACCTCTTTCATCTAAGCCATTTGTATTCAGACTTTCAGAAATTTTAAGGATATATGTGGAGCGCGTTTTCAAGGTTCCAGCAATGGAGTTAACTGGTGAGGAATTCATGAGAGAAATTGCCTCCCATAGTTTTTTCAAAGACCGTTATGACCAAGTACTTCGAGAATTTATTGATCGGGGTGATAGAATTAAATATTCACAAGAAGACGAAGATGATGGACAGATGAAACTTCTTCTTGAAAACGCATTGCACTTTGTCAAAGACACCCACATTAAACTACAGGAATCTCAAAATCCTACTTCTGAAACACCCGCACATACCTGATGAATTTTGTGCAAAACTGGGAAAAAATTCAATTCGCTGAACCCCTTTGGCTTATTCTACTTTGCATACTTCCCTTGATCGCCTGGGCTCAAAATAAAGCTAAGTTTCATAATAATACTCTTTTTTTCCCAACGCTATCGAACTTAAAGATAAATCGCCCAGCAAGATCCGAAAACTCTCAAGTTATTCTTAAATTGCTCAGATATTTTGCTCTCGTTTGTATAATACTTGCTACATCTCGCCCACAACTTGATAAAAGCTCTTCATCTGTTCTCTCAAGCGGAGTGGATATTGTTTTAGCCATTGACCTGTCAGCTTCAATGCTAGCTCTCGATATGAGTGATGATCAAGAAAATGAAATTACCCGATTGGATGTTGTTAAAGATGTAATAAAAGACTTTGTGGCAAAACGAACTCACGATCGCATTGGTCTCATTGCTTTTTCGGTTGACCCATATATTGTCAGTGCTCTTACCTTAGACAAAGAGCACCTCCAAAAAAATATTGATCGCCTACGGGTTGGCTTAACCCATCAAACAGGCACAAATATTGGTTCGGCTTTAGCCGAGGGAATAAATCGATTACGATCCCTAAAATCAAAGACAAAAATACTAATTTTATTAACCGATGGTAAAGATGAGCCTCCCCCACCAAATAGCCCCTTAATTTTCGCTGAAGGAGCAAAAAATGATCGTATCAAAATCTACACTATAGCTATTGGTAGTGCTTCCCGGACTAGAACTTATTTATTCGATCAAAGGTCTCGTGACTTGATGAGATATGCTAACGGTGAACCCGTCGTTCAGGTTGCTGACTATCCTGTAGATAAAGAAATCCTTCAAAAAATCTCAGAAGTAACCGAAGCCCGATTTTACGAAGCTAAAAACAAAAAAGAGCTTTCATCAATATATAGTCAAATTGATAAACTTGAAAAAACTGAAATCGAGCTAAATATCAATACTCTTTTCGAAGAACTTTTTCAATGGCCTCTTGCTGTAGGGCTATTTTTGCTTTGTTTGGAATTTGCATTGGCTAAAACAATATTCCTCAGAATTCCATGAAACTTTTTGCTAATACGGATTTTTTGTACCTAGGTCTAATTACTTTGTGCTCAATTCTCATGCTTTACCGATTGAGTCAAAAGAAGAAGAAGAAAAGATTAAACCTTTTAACCTCTGATGCACTACTTCTTAAACTGGTTCCAAGTTGGTCGTCCAGCCAACAACTTCTTAAATTCTTTCTCTTTATTTTGGCGATTACATTTTTATTTCTTGGACTCGCCCGTCCACAGTGGGGTAGTGAGAATCGAAAATCAGAACCAACTGGAATTGATATTATGATAGCCGTTGATGTGTCTAAGAGTATGCTTGCACGCGATGTACTCCCAAACCGATTGGAACGAGTAAAATTAAGCATTACAAATCTTCTCGAACGGGTTTCTGGCGACCGCCTTGGGCTAATTGCTTTTTCAGGTTCGGCTTTTCTTCAATGCCCCCTCACTCTTGATCATCATGCCTTTACAAAAACTCTAAAAGATTTACAAATTGGAATTATCAAAAGAACAGGAACCGACCTTGCCAGTCCTATTGAAGAAGCAATTTATTCTTTTTCGTCCGATGATACTGATCGTTTTCTAATTCTTCTTTCTGATGGAGAAGACCTAGAAGGACAGGGATTACAAAAAGCGAAGGAAGCTGCAAAATTAGGTGTTAAGATTTTTGCAATTGGAATCGGAGGCAAGGCAGGTGTGCGAATACCAACTGATCCGATTGACCAAGTCGCCAAGAACTTCCTTCGCGATCCAGAAGGTCAGACTATTGTAACTAAACTAGATCAAGATTCTTTAAAATCAATTGCTCGAGCTACAGGCGGAAACTATTATTCCTTAGGTCCAACTGGGGAGGGACTGGCTAAGGTATTCGAAAACCTCCAATCCATTGGCCAACAAAAAAGGCGGGAACAATTATCAACAGAATTGCCTATCGACAGGTACCATTTGTTCGTTGTTTTTGGCTTTGTGTTTCTCTGTATCGAAATGCTTACAATGAAAATAAGAAAAAGGAACATTTCGCAAATATGCTTAATAGTCTCGATATTCACATTGCTGCTACCTGGTTGCTTCAAGCAGGATAATGTGAAGAGAGCTGAAGAAGCTTTGGCCTCAGGTGAACCGAATCGGGCAGCAGATTTTTTTATGGCTGAAATTAAAGCTTACGAAGATACCACAGATAAAATCGACCCCCGTCTTTATCTAAATGCAGGGTTGGCTTTC
>Ga0209631_10003679_pt1 | contig 17475 bp, 16 predicted proteins | sample COG_08_FD_184752 | JGI IMG/M metagenome (GOLD analysis project Ga0209631, IMG submission 184752) | Pelagic Microbial community sample from North Sea - COGITO 998_met_08 (SPAdes) (version 2) | ecosystem: Environmental > Aquatic > Marine > Neritic zone/Coastal water | place: Helgoland, sampling...
AAGAGTATTTTTAAATAGAAATTTTTTAATATGTACTATTTTAGTTTTTATATGGGGTTTTATTATATTTGCAAGCCAATATATATTACCTGTATATATAGCTCGCGTAAGAGAGCTCGATGGAACAACTGTTGCTTCTATGGTTTACATAATGGGTTTTTCTCAAGTAGCTTCTGGTTTTCTTGCACTGGTATTATTTAAATTTTTTAATAGAAGAACTGTGGCTTTTATAGGTTTTATAATGTTAGCTATAGGTACCTGGATGCAAGGATTTATGATATCAGAAATAGGTACATATGAAATAATTTTACCACAAATAATTCGAGGTCTTTCAGCGCAATTAATATTCTTACCACTAGTATTATTATCATTAGGAGACCTGGAAGAAAATAAAATTAAAAATGCAAGTGGGTTATATTCTTTAATGGGCAGATTAGGATCAGCTATAGGCATAGCACTATCAAATACGCTTTTTGAATATAAAATATCTACAAGTTATGATTCCTTTACAAATTTATCTTCACAAGCAATTAGTAAATCAGAAGTTATAATAGGTAAAATCAAACATATTATTCCTCAATATTTAGACAATTCTCCAGAAAATATGAAAATGCTGATGCAAATTTTACATAAACTAGCCACTAATGAAGCGAGTGCAATAGCTTTTAATCAAATTATGCTATTAATGGGAATTTTAGCATTTATAGCCGCTCCCTTAATTTATTTGGTAAGAGGTTTGAAAAAGAAATAAAAAAAAAGCCGGCTGAAAGCCGGCTTTCTAATAAAAATTTAATTTAATTAAATTTCTGCGCAAGCATAACAGTTGATTTCAAGACCTACTGCAACTTCTAAAACTACTGGTGATTTCCACATATTATTTATCCCTTTTTAAAAATTAATATACTAGTAATATACATTAAAAATTTCTTTAACAAACCTATAAGAGTAATTGGTATATCCTATAATACAAATTAAATACTAAGTGATTCTAATATAGGAGGTACAGCACGAGCTTTTGGTAACTGCATTTTCTTCCCTGTATCAACTAGAGCATTTATGAAAGATTTATAAGGTTCTATCCTTACATATTGTGAAGGAATAAGAGAGATTATTTTCCTTTGTGGTAAATTAGTTTTATATAAATTAACATCAAAATCTATCTTTTTTCCTCCTAATCTTGCTGCTAAAGCTGGCACAATTGCTACTCCCCTTCCAGATTGAACCATTGAAAGAGCAACTTCATAGGTTCTTGTTTTAGCAAAAACTCTAGAATCGGGCAAAACGCTGGTAAACCATTCTTCTATTCTTTTTTTATGCTGATTTCCAAATTCAAACTGAATAATATTATTCAAAACTTTACTTTCTTTTGACTTTTTTAAATCTTCTAGGTTTTTAATATTTTCCAAAGATATATTTTTTGGTACTGCTAATACATATGGGTCTTCAAATAAATCAGATTTACTAAAGGATAGTATACTTTTAGCAATAGAATCTTCAGCTAGTACTGCAACAGACAATTGTCTTCCATATAAAAGATCTATTGCCTCAGCAGGAGAAATCTCGAGTATATCTAGCTCTATATCAGGAAATTTCTTAGCTAATTCTTCCGATGCGGATGGCAATAAGTTTCTCGCGACTGAGGATAATAAACCAATAGATATAAGACCTTTTTGACCACTTCCAAACTGACGCAATCCAACCATTGTTTCCTCAATACCTGATAATACTACTTCTGACCTTCTTTGCAAATATTGGCCCGCTTCAGTCAAGCTCATTTTAGATCTACCTCTTTTAAACAAAAGAGATCCTACTTCATCCTCTAATTTGGAAATTTGTTGGGATAAGGAGGGTTGAGCTAAACCAAGTATCTTACTAGCTTTTGTAAAAGATGAAGCTTGTGCAACAGTCCAAAAAATTTTTAGCTGGTGTAGTGTTATACCTATGTTTTCATTTTTCATTCTAAAACCTTAAATTAAAAAAAAAGATGACTTAATACAAGAATCGTAATAACTATAGCGGAAAATAAAAAATATACTATTAAATATATGAAAAGGATTACGGTTTGAAAAAAAATAATTTAGGAAAAACAGACATTATGGTTTCAGAAATATGTCTTGGTACTATGACTTGGGGCCAACAAAATTCTGAGAAAGAAGCCCATGATCAATTAAGTTTTGCTATCGAAAGAGGTATAAATTTTATAGATACGGCTGAAATGTATTCTGTTCCTCCTAAAGAAGAAACTTATGGACTGACTGAAAAATACATTGGAACATGGTTAAAAAATCAAGATAGGTCTAAAATTATATTGGCTACAAAGATAGCAGGAAGAACTTCGAATGTGCCTTCTGGTCCTCCAAGACTTGACTGGATAAGAAAAGGTCCTCGACTTAATGAAGAACATATTTTTGAAGCTATTGAAAACAGTCTGAAAAGATTAAATACTGAGTATATAGATTTATATCAAATCCATTGGCCTGAAAGACCAGTTAATAGTTTTGGTCAGCTAGGATATATTCATAATCCAAGAGAAGATGACATAAAAATTGAAGTAACATTAGAGGCTCTTTCAAAAGCAGTTCAGAAAGGTTTAATTAAATACATAGGGCTTTCAAATGAAACTCCATGGGGAGTAATGAAATTTATAGAAGCGGCTAAAGAGTTTGGCCTACCAAGAATAGTTTCAATTCAAAATCCATATAGTCTTTTAAATAGATCATTTGAGGCAGGCCTATCAGAAATAGCAATAAATGAAGAAGTAGGCCTACTTCCATATTCTCCTCTTGCTGGAGGAGTATTAAGCGGAAAATATTTAAATGGTAAAAAACCAGAAAATGCTAGAATGACTCTTTTTGAAAGAATGCGAACTAGATATACAAATCAACATGCAGAAAATGCGGTATTAGAATACCAAAAAATAGCTTTAAAATATGATTTAAATTTAACTCAGATGGCTATAAATTTTGTTACTAAACAAAATTTTGTTACCTCTAATATAATTGGAGCTACTTCTATTGATCAACTTGAAGAAAATATAGATTCTATAAATTGTGAACTTAACGAAGAAGTCATCAAAGAAATAGAGAAAGTTCATAAAATTTATACTTATCCCTGTCCTTAATAAAAAAATTTATTTTTGTTTATGTATTTCAGATAAATGAGAATCTAATTTTTTCTCATTTATAACTTCATCTCTTATGCCTTTAAACTCTGCTAACTTTCCTCTTCTGTTTACTCCCCATTTATATTGTTCTGGCCACATAGCAAATTCGGGATCTGCATTTAAAGCCTGGGCTGCATGTAATGCCCAGAAAGGATTATACATTAGCTCTCTTCCTACAGCTATAAGGTCTGCCTTATCACTTTGTAATATCTCTTCGGCCTGATTAGGATCAACTATTACTCCTACAGCCATTGTTTTAATTCCAGCTTCATTCTTAACTTTGTCGGCATAAGGAACTTGAAAACCCGGCCCTCTATCCATATTAGTTTTCATAGGTTTACCAGAATTATTAACTCTAAATAAAGGAGCTCCTGATATACCTCCTGCTGAGCAATCAACAACATCGACGCCATGCTCTTCTAATTTTCTCGCTAAAATAACTGAGTCATCTATTTCCCATCCATTTTCTAATCCATCAACGGCTGATATTCTGCAAAATAAGGGAATATCTTCTGGTATAGCTTCTCTTACAGCGTCAACAACTTGAAGTAATAACTTCATCCTTCCATATATATCTCCTCCATATTCATCATTTCTTTTATTAGCTAAAGGTGACAAAAAGCTATGTAATAAATATCCGTGTGCAGAATGTATTTCAATCACTTTAAAACCTGCTTTTATAGCTCTAACTGCAGCATTTGCAAAAGCATTTACTATATCATTAATGTCATTATTATCCATTGCTCTAGGAACCACCCAACCTTCAGCAACTGGAACATCTGACGGAGCTATAATTTCCCATGGAGGATTACCAGCTTTAGTATCTTCATCATCTAAAGGTAGGCCTCCGTTCCATGGAGTTTTGGTTCCCGCTTTTCTTCCAGCATGAGCCAACTGGAAACCTGGAACACACCCCATTCTTTCTATGAAAGAAGTAATAGGTTTTAATGCATCCGCTTGTTCATCTGTCCAAATACCTAAACATCCTGGTGTAATTCTTCCTCTAGCTTCTACTGCCGTAGCTTCTGCGAAGATTAATCCTGTTTTACCTCTAGCAAAAGTACTTAAATGCGCAAACTGCCAGTCTGAAGCCATACCATTATTTGCTGAATACATACATAATGGAGATAAAACTATCCTATTGGGAATAGTTACTCCTCTTATTTTTATAGGACTAAAAAGTTTTGAGTCAGTAACCATATCTTCCTCCAGGATTTAAAAAATATATTATATACATTAATTAAAAATATTTAAACTAAAAATATCTTAAATTAGTGAGCTTCATCCCAATTATCACCTATCCCTATTTCAACCTCTAGGGGAACTTTCATCTTAAAGCCTGGCTGAGGAGCATTAATCATTTCTGATTTTACTATTGCTATTAGTCGGTCGACATCTTCTGAAGCGCATTCAAATACTAGTTCATCATGCACCTGAAGAATTAATTTAGCATCAATATTATTTTTTATTAAAATTTCAGGAAAGTATTTCATTGATCTCTTAATAATATCAGCAGCAGCTCCTTGCAAGGGAGCATTTATAGCTTGCCTTTCTGCCCCAGCTCTTATCATAGGGTTTTTATCGTTAATACTAGGGATATAGCATCTTCTTCCATAAATTGTTTCAACAAATCCATTTCTTCTAGCAAAATCTTGGGTGTTCTCCATATATTTTTTTATTCCTGGATACTGATTAAAATATAGTTCTATATACTCCTTCGCTTCCGTTCTACTAATATTAAGTTGCTTGGCTAATCCAAAAGCACTTTGTCCATATATTATACCAAAGTTTATTGTCTTTGCGTTTCGACGCATCGCACTAGTAACGTTTTCTTTATCTACTATAAATACTTGAGATGCTGTAAGGGTATGAACATCTACATTATTTTTAAATGCTTTAATAAGAGGTTCTATATTTGCTACCTCTGCTAGTAATCTAAGTTCAATTTGTGAGTAATCACAGGCAACTATTTTTTTATTTTCTTCGGCAATAAAAGCCCTTCTTATAGCTCTTCCATCTTCCGTTTTTATAGGAATATTTTGTAAATTAGGATTACTTGAAGAAAACCTTCCTGTCATTGCTCCCGTCATTTGAAAATGTGTATGAACTCTTTTAGTAACAGGGTTTATTTGATCAACTAAAGCATCAGAGTATGTACTCTTTAGTTTCTGTAAAGCTCTCCATTCTAAAATTAGCTGGCAGATTTCATTTCCATCTTGACTTAATTTTTCTAAGACCGCCGCGGATGTTGAGTACAGACCAGATTTTCCTTTCTTACCACCTTTCAAGCCTAATTTATTATATAAAATTTCTGCTAACTGTTTAGGTGAAGAAATATTAAATTCTTCATCCGCTAAATTAAAAATTTTTTCTTTTATAGGATTCATTTTATTTATAAAAGTATTACTCAGGTTTTTTAAGTAATTAGAATTAATTCCTACCCCATTTCTTTCCATGTAAGCTATTACATTAGGAAGTGGCCTTTCAATAGTTTCATAAAGTGAAACCATATTCTCTTTCACCAATCTATCTTTTAAAAATATATATAAACGAAGAGTAATATCTGCATCTTGTGCAGCGTATTCTAATGCTTTTTCGAGTACTACATAATCAAAAGTAACTTGGTCTTTACCTTTTCCAGTTATTTCAGAATAACTAATAGGCGTTATATTTAAATGTTTTTTGGAGAGCGAATCCATCCCATGTCCAGATTGTTTACCTGCATCTAAAGCAAACGACATGAGCATTGTGTCATGATAAGGATATATATTTATATCTCCCGCATTATATAATACAGTCATATCATACTTTATATTTTGTCCTATTTTAATAATACTGGGGTCTTCCAATATAGGTTTTAATAGAGATAAAACTAAATTAGTATCTAGCTGATTTATCTTATCAGCAATTAGTCCACCTTCTTTAGACTTATGGTTTAAAGGAATGTAAATTGCATTTCCAGGTTCTATTGATAGAGAGATTCCAACTAATTGAGCCGATACAGCATCTATAGAAGTTGTTTCAGTATCAATAGAAACTATACCATTAATCTCTATATTTTTTAACCACGTAACTAATACCTGTTCATCTGTGACAAGCTTATAGTTATTTTTTTTTATAGGCTTAATATCTTCTTTATCATTATCTTTCGGTAAGGCTACGTAAGAACTTTTACTATCAATAAAACCGTCCTCATTTGGTAACCTACCTATTAGACTATTAAAACCTTGTTTTATTAAAAAAGTTTTAAGTTTATTAATATCTATATCTCTTCTTTTAAAATTATTAAAACTTTCAATTTCTTTAATATCTTTAGACAATGTCACTAATTTCATACTAATTCTTGCCAAATCGGCATAATTAATTAAATTTTCTCTTCTTTTAGGTTGCTTAATTTCCTCTGCTTTTCCAAGTAAAGTATCTAAATCGCCATATTCATTAATTAACTCTGCTGCTGTTTTAATTCCTATCCCAGGCACACCAGGAATATTATCGGTGCTATCTCCTGCCAATGCTTGAACATCTATTACTTTTTCAGGATAAACTCCAAACTTTTTAAAAACTTCTTCTCTACCAATATTGGCCATCTTCATAGGGTCAACCATTTTTACATTATCATTGACTAACTGCATAAGATCCTTATCAGAAGAAATAATATCTACTGTCCAACCCTCATTTGAAGCCTGATTAGAATATGTAGCAATTATATCATCAGCCTCATACCCTTTAAGCTCTATATATGGAATATTAAAGGCTTCTGTAGCCTCTCTAATCAATGAAAACTGAGGAATTAAATCTTCAGGTGCCTCAGATCTATTAGCTTTATATTCAGAATAAATTTCATTTCTAAAAGATTTTGATGCTGTGTCGAAGATTACAGCCAAGGAAGAAGTTTTAGTTTCAGCTATAAGACGCCATATCATATTACAATAGCCCATCACAGCATTTATAGGAGTTCCGTCATTTCTTGTTAATGGTGGAAGCGCATAATAAGCTCTAAAAATAAAACCTGATCCATCAACTAACGTTAATGACTTTTTATTAACTGTATTTTTATCTTCAGCTACCATAAATTTTTCCTATAATGATAAATTATCATTTTATGGACTAATATTCTATAACTCATTATTAATTTTAACTTGCTAAATTAATTAAATTGTTGCTATTTGCATTAAATGTTATTCAAAAATATACCAACTAGGTTTTCTTTAGTTTATTTCTCTATTTTTATGGTTATAGGAATAAATGCTCCTTTTTTTCCTCTGTGGCTTTCTTCAAAAGGCTTTAATGAAAGATATATTGCAATTATTTTAGCTACTTCAGTATTAACTAAATTATTTGCTAATCCTTTTTTTGCAGGTCTAGGAGATAAATATGGCAATAGAAAAATACCCATGCTTTATTTATCATTTATTGCATCTATAATATTATTTTCATTAAATATTTTTAATTCACTATACTTACTTGCTTTTATGGCAATAATTAGTTGGGCTTTATTTGCTCCTTTAATGCCATTGACAGAAAGTTTAACAACAACTGCTATTAAAAAATATAATTTTGATTATGGCAATACTAGATTATGGGGATCAGTATCATTTATAATTTTTGCTTTTTTTGGAGGTATAATAATTGAAAATTATGGATTAAAGTATGTGCCCTTGTTAATGACTATTGGTGCAATATGCTTATTTATTTCTATCGTTTTAATGCCTTCAATAAAATCATTACCTGCTAGAAAAAAAATAAGTACATATGCTTTATTAAAAAACAGAAATTTTTTTCCGTTTTTACTAGCATGTGGAGCTATTCAAAGTAGTCACGGTTTATATTATGGTTTTTCAACTATTTATTGGAAAAGTATAGGTATATCAGAAACTATAATTGGGGCATTATGGGCAGAAGGAGTTGTTTTTGAAATCATTCTTTTAGCTTATTTTTATAAATTTAGACATTATACATCACCAAAATTTTATCTTGTAATAGCAGGAAGCTTGGCGATTGTAAGATGGAGTTTAATGGTATATGCAGATAATATTTTATTTATTGCTATAATTCAAACTCTTCATGCCTTTACATTTGGACTAACTCATCTAGCTGCAATATATTTTATATCTCAAGTTATGCCAGCAAGATCACAAGCTAAATGCCAAGCATTATATTCTGCAATATCAATGGGAGCATTTCTAGCCGTATCGATTGCATTTTCAGGAGACATATATAAACTTTTTTATAATCAATCCTTTTTCTTCTCTTCTTTTCTAGCTTTTATAGGAATAGTAATATCTTTAAGGTTCATTAAAACTAAGAAGGTTTTTTGAATAATTTGCCACAATACGGACAATTAATTGTTAATTCATTTTCTCCAATAGTAAGATATATTTTAGGATGACCATTACCACCTTCTCCACCAGAACAGACAAATTTTGCTATTTTTCCAATTTTATTTTCTTTAGTATTTGTTTTCATAATAAAAAAACCTTCTTATAATATATTGAATTAAATGAATGAAAATGTTACCGACACTTATGTCCAATAAATATATTATATAAAAGAATAAAATAAATGGCTATTGATAATAAAAATTATGCTATTGAAATAAATGGTTTAAGAAAAATTTATAACCATAAAAAGCCTAATGCTTTTGAAGCATTAAAAGGTATAAACTTAAATATTCCCAAACAGTCAATATTTGGTTTATTAGGAGCTAATGGCGCAGGGAAATCTACATTAATTAATATCATTGCTGGTTTAGTAAAAAAAACAGAGGGCACAGTTAAAGTATGGGGTAACGATATTGAGACTGATGAAAGAAATGCTAAATTATCAATAGGTGTCGTTCCTCAAGAATTGATATTAGACCCATTTTTTACACCAAGAGAAACTCTAAAATATCAGAGTGGGTATTATGGTGTACCCAAAAAAGAAAATTGTATAGAAGAAATATTAGAAACTGTCGGCCTTTTAGATAAAGCTGACGCATATCCAAGAAGTCTTTCTGGAGGCATGCGAAGAAGGCTAATGATAGGAAAGGCGATGGTTCATAGACCTCCTATTCTAATTTTAGATGAGCCAACTGCTGGAGTAGATGTAGCGCTTAGACAGTCTCTATGGAAAGAAGTTAAAAAACTTAATGAAGCTGGAGTTACTATTATATTAACAACTCATTATCTAGAAGAAGCTGAAGCTATGTGTGATAGTTTAGCAATAGTTAATAAGGGAGAAATAGTGGCTGAAGGCCAAACTAATGAAATGCTTAGTAAATTAGATAAAAAAGAGTTAATAATATTATTAGAAGATGAAGAAGCTGATAATATTAGATTAGAAGGCGTAGATATAGAAATATTAAATAAGAGTCTTATCAGAATAGCTTTTAAGCCTAGTATAATTAATGAAGGCGAAATTATTGAAAAAATTTATACTAGTGGCTCAAAAATAAAGTCTATAAATTCAAAAGAACCAGATTTAGAAGAATTATATTTGGAACTTACAAATAATGATGTTAGCTAATTTAATATTCATAATAACAAGCGTTCTTTTAAATGCTTTAGCGCAAATTTTATTAAAAGCAGGAATGAAAAATTTCAGTAATATAGACCTAAAAAATAATGTAATTCAGACTTTTATTTCTATAGCTATAAATCCATACATTATATGCGGTTTTATTTCCTATGGTATATCTATTTTGTTATGGTTATGGGTTTTATCTAAAGTAGACGTAAGTTATGCGTATCCTTTCCAAGCCTTAGGCTACATAGTGGTTACAATATTAGCATGGCTTATTTTTCAAGAAAATATTAATTTAACTAGAATAATAGCTCTTATATTTATTACCTTGGGGCTAATTATTTTAGCACTTTCTGCAAGAGCAAACTAATTATGTCTAGATGGGTTTTAATAGGAGGGGCAGGATTAACTGGTTTAAAGATATCTGAAGATTTAATCAATAGTAAAGTGCCCAAATCTAAAATAATTATAGCTGATTTAAAAAAACCTCTAAAAAATGTAAATTTAAAAGTAACAAAAGTATTCTGTGATATATCAAAAAATATATTACCTAAATTTGAAAAAAATGACATAATAATACATTTAGCCGCAAGACAATATCACCTTAAAGTTCCTAATAAAAATCAATTATCTTGGTTTAGAGAAGTAAATGTAACTGGAACTCAAAATGTCATTAATCATTGTTTAAAGTATAAAGTAAAAGGGCTAATATTTTTTTCAACTGATATGGTATACGGTATTCCAACCTTTATACCTTTAACTACTAATCATCCTAAAAATCCAATAGGGCCTTATGGAAAAAGTAAATTAGAAGCAGAAGAACTGTGTTTTTTAGCTAGAGAAAAAGGATTAGCAATTACAATACTTAGACCTAGACTGATTATGGGTAAAGGAAGACTTGGAGTAATGAAAAAATTATTTACTTCAATATTTAATAATTTACCAGTACCCTTAATAGGTAGTGGAAAAAACTCATATCAAATGATATCAGTTTATGATTGCAGTAAAGCAACTCTACTTTCAGTAGAAAAAAACTTTCCTAATTTTGAACTAAATTTAGGTTCAGAAATTGGCCCTAACGTAAAAGATTTATTAAGTTTATTAATTAAAAGAGTATATTCTAAATCTATAATTATACCTCTACCAGCATTCCCATTAAAAATAGTTTTAAACTTAATGGAAAAAATAGGTCTTCCTATACTTTATAAAGAACAATATAAGATTGCTGATAAAAATTATATCGTTGATATTTCAGATACTTATTCTAAGATTAGTTGGAAACCTAAGTATTCAGATAAAGATATGATTATTGAGGCATATAATTATTGGAAAAATATTAAATAATGCAAAAATATTTTTTAAACATAATAATATTATTGTTAATTATTTTATGTTTTGGTTTACCACTATCAAATTGGGGTGCATTTATTACCATTTTGGTTATATTATATGCAATAATATTAAATAAAATCATAATTAAAACTAACTTTTTGATATTATCTATAGGAATAGTATTTAGTTTAACTATAGTTAAAATCAATATGGATAATGAATACATCCATATGGGAGAACAAATTTATTCTCCTGATGATTTATATTTAGAAGAAGTATTACCAAATAAAGTTGCACTTTTGGCAAAAAATGAGTGGGATAACTTAGATCAACCTTTTAATTCATATCCGAATAACACTGAAAATACTAGCAACCCTTGGGCTTTTTCTGCCGATGCTTTTTTTGATACTCCTAAAATGACAAGATCTATTAAAAATATAAATTTTAAAAATAGATACGATATGAGAATTGGAGTTCTTAATAATGCTAAATATAATTATTTTGGAAATAACTATGGCTCATCTGGTGCATATTATCCCTTAATATTTTCTTTTTTATTGCCTGAAAGTTTTAGTTCTGAAAAACTTTGTTGGAGTGGAAAATTAATAATTGAAGAAAATAACGAATGGATAGAATATTATTCTGAAGAAATAAAATGTATTATATTAAATAAAAATTATTGGGGCTCTAAAGAATATTTAAAAATTTACGCATTAGACTTTAATAAAACTATTCCACTTAGCATAAAAATAGACAATAATCGGCAACTATTACTTTATTTACTATCAATTTTTTCCTCAATTATCATAATATTATTACTTACTAATTTAAATAGATATGACGTTTCACTAATTTCCTTATCTGTTTTATGTATTCTAATCTATATGGCGGACCAATATTTTAGAGGAGAGCACCCATCAAGTTTTTCAGGAATGCCTTATATGGGAAGAGGAAATGATGGTTTAACGCATTATTCTTTTGCGCGTGAAATGGTAGAGGCTTTATATAATAATAATATTAAAGAGTGGCTAAGAGGAAGCGAAGATATTTTTTATATGATGCCAGGTATGCGTTACTTATTAGGTATTTCTATGCCCTTTTTTGGAGAAAGTATATTTGGATTATTACTTTTAATATCACTAACACCTATTGTAATTAGATCTCTTCTTCAAAGAATATTTAATAAGAAATGGGAACTAATTATGTTAAGTTGTTTTTTTATAATTCCCATATTTGAATCTTTTGGTTTTTTTCAAATTTATTTTGCTAAATATACTATTGAAGGGTTTGGAGCAGGAATAGCAATATTAACTTTTATTGCAGCTTTTAGTATTTTATGGAAGGATGATGATAATGCTTATAGTAAAACAGAACTCTTAAAAGCAGGTTTTTTATTAGCATTAGCAATTTCTTTACGTCCAAATTTTTTACCAACTATCTTTATTTTATTATCTGGTATATCGATCCATTTTATCTACACAAAAAATTTCATTAAAATTTTACCTTTAGGTATAGGTTTTAGTCCTATCCTTTTACTTACATTCCACAATTTCTTTTTTGGTAATAAATTTGTTCCTATTACGAATTCTGCAACTATAGGAAATAATATGAGAAATAGTCCTGAACAATGGAGGGAATGCTTTAATGCCTTACCTGATTCTTGCAATAAAATTTTTGATCATATAGGAGTTTGGGTTTCTTTCAGCGAGCCTTGGTATATATTAATTATTGGTTGCTTATTGTTTATTATATTTAGTAAAAAATTAACTTTAAAAAATAAAATATTTGCTTTTTCATTGGTATGCGGACACTTAGTATTTTTATTTTATGAAGGTGTAGCGAGATATAGTCATGGGATATGGTTAGCATCATTTATATTGTGTTTACCAATAATAAAACAAAAAATAATTCATACTTATAAGATGATTAGATAATTTTAATATAGAAAGAATATAACTCATGAATAAATATAGTCATTACAAGAATGAACTTAAAGAAATAATAAATACTAATGTAAATCAATCTGATTGGAAGTTAATAAGAAAATTAAACTTACCAAAACAATATAATGAACCATCAACAGGAGAAATAAAAAAAGGAGTAGTTTTAGATGTAGAAGCTACAGGTCTATCAATTGGCCATGATGATGTAATTCAATTAGCTCTTTTACCATTCGAATATGAAGTGCCCTCCGGTAAAATTTTAAGTATAAAAAAAGAAGAAGCCTTTGACGGTTTAAGAGAACCAAGAATACCTATATCTACAGAAGCTTCATTAATTACAGGCATCACTAATGAAATGGTAATAAACAAGAAAATTGAATCTAAAGATGTTGAAAATATAATTAATAATACAGATTTAATAATAGCTCATAATGCTTCATATGATAGACCAATGGTTGAACAACACTGGAATTGTTTTAAAAATGTATCTTGGGCATGTACATTTAAATCTATAGATTGGCTTCAAGAGGGATTTAGTTCAGCTAAACTTGAATTATTAGGAGTTAATTTTGGATGGTTTTATGAAGGTCACGACGCGTTTAATGATTGTGAAGCATGTTTAGCTTTATTATCCGAGACACTGCCAAATAGAGATAGTACAGTTTTTTCTGCAGTTAGAGAATATGCTTCAAACCCTACCTTCCTAATTAAAGCAATAGATGCACCCTATAATAAACGTAATATATTAAGAAGAAAAGGTTATAAATGGCGACCAGCCGACCAATTAAATGGTAAAGTTTGGTGGACAGAAACAAAAAATTATGAAGAAGAAGTAAAATGGTTGCACGAAGAAATATATAATAGAAAAATTAATATTCCAATAAAACAAATTTCTGCATTAAATAGATATTCAGATAGAATATGGGAATAACTTTATAATTACTTTGGGTTATCTTTTAAATATTCTATGTAATCCAAGACTTCTTTTAATAAATTATCATCAATATCTTTGTAGCTAATATTAAATTTATTTTTTATGCATATTGCAACATGAGCATAGGGATTTCTTCCTTTTGGGTGATTAGGATGAGAAGGTAATTGTCCATCTAAATAATCGCCTGCTTTCTGAATACATGCCCATATATATTTTCTATTATCTTCATTCATATAAGTACTATAAACAAAATTTAATAACATAAAAAAGTAATTTAGATATATTATAGTTTATAATAATAAATATGCACCTGTAGCTCAGCTGGATTAGAGCGTTGCCCTCCGAAGGCAAAGGTCGTAGGTTCAAGTCCTACCAGGTGCACCAGATGTATAGGAGATATCAATGACTAACTTTCAAAAAGTAGCAACATTTATGAAAACTTTTGGGCAAGAAGTAAAAACTAAAACAGAATTTCCAAAAGAGAAAATAGTAAAACTTCGCTATGATTTAATTAATGAAGAATTAGAAGAGTTGCAAGATGCAATAAAAGATAGAAACATGTTAGAAATTGCTGATGCATTAACAGATATTCTATATGTTACTTATGGTGCTGGCCATGCATTTGGTATAGACCTAGATAAATGCTTTAATGAAGTACAAGAATCTAATATGAGTAAATTAGGTGAAAATAATACACCTATTTACAATGAAAATGGTAAAGTAATGAAAGGGCCTAACTATTTTAAGCCTAATTTAAATCAATTTTTAAAATAATTAATATATCATTCTAAGAGGCTAAATAATATGATAAGTGAATTTAAAAATAAAACATTTAAGCTAAAAAACATAAATATCTATGCAGCTGAATATGGTGAAGGACCTCTTGTTATTATGGTCCACGGATGGCCAGAATCATGGTATTCTTGGAGACACCAAATTAAACCTGTGGCTAATCTTGGTTATAAAGTTTTAGCTATCGATGTTAGGGGTTATGGGCAAAGTTCAAAACCACATGAAGTAGAAAAATATGACATGCTATCGCTTGTAGGAGATATTATTGGAATCATTAATGAAGAGAATGCACAAAATGCTATTTTAATAGGTCATGATTGGGGAGCTCCTATTTGTTGGACAACTGCAGCTTTACATCCAGAAAAAATTAGAGCTGTGATTGGATTAAGCGTTCCTCATGCTAGACGAGGAGATATTTCAAATTCTGAATTATGGAGGCAAATTTATAAGGATAATTTCTTTTATCAAACATATTTTGAAAAAGAAGGTATTGCTGAAGAGGAACTTGAAAGAGATATTGGAATATCCCTAAGAAAAATATACTATTGGATTTCTGCAGAAGGTCATGACGCTAAAGTAAGAACTAACTTTGATAAAGATAGTGAATTATTAGATGGGCTAGTAGACCCAAAGCCTTTTCCTGACTGGCTAAGTAATGAAGATTTAGGTTTTTATATAAATGAATTTAAGAATAGTGGCTTTAGAGGTCCAATAAATAGATATCGAAACCAAGATAGAGATTGGGAAAACATACCTGAGCTATCTGATCTTAAAATAGAAGTTCCTAGTTTTTTTATAGGTGGAGGAAAAGATAGTATTAGAAAGTTTATGAAAGGATATGACTTTTATGAAAACCCGGGGAAACATTGCAATGATTTTTATGGAAAATTAATTATTGATAAAGCGGGTCATTGGGTTCAGCAAGAAGCTCCATCAGAAACAACAAGAGGAATAACTGACTTTTTAAAAAAATTAGAGGAAAAACATAAATGATAATTACTGATATTAAAACAACACTGCTTTCCGTACCATTTGAGGACCCTCCTAAAATAGGCTTTATAGCAATGCAAAAAATTGATCTCTTAATATTAGAAATTGAAACCTCTTCTGGCTTAGTTGGAATGGGCTACCTTCATCCTATTATAGGAGGAATGCAAACTATAGAAATGTGCATACATGAAATGCTAAAACCATTGCTAATTGGAAAAAATGCCGAAAATATAGAAGCGCTTTGGCAAGAAATGTGGAAAGCAACTTTTATACATGGGCGAATGGGAATTACAGTAATGGGTTTATCAGCAATAGATATTGCTCTTTGGGATTTACTAGGAAAATTTAAAAAACAACCGCTCTGGAAACTTTGGGGAGGATCTGATAAGCCCTTACCAGTTTATGGTTCTGGCTGCTATAGAGGCCTTGGTCACGATGGTATGATTGAAAAAGCAAAAAGATTTGTTTCTGAAGGATATACAGCTATTAAAATGCAAGTGGCTTGGGGATTTACACATGATGAAGACGTCACAAACGTTAGAGATATGAGAGAAGAATTAGGTGACAATATAAAAATTATGATCGATGTAAATCAAGGATGGACTCCTGAAGAGGCTATAAAGTTTGGTAAAGCTATAGATAAATATAATATAGAGTTTTTAGAAGAACCCGTTATTGCTGATGATTTTGAAGGATATAAAAAAATTGCACATGCTATAAATACTCCTATTGCTACTGGAGAAAACCATTTTACACACCACGATATGAAATTTTTCATTGAAAATAGTATAGTATCTAATCTACAGCCAGACCTTATGAGAGGTGGTTATACAGAACTTAAAGTTATTGCTGAGATGGCAAATAGAAAAAATATAAATATTGCGCCTCATTTATTTATGGAATTAAATACTCATTTAAATGCTTCTATCCCTAATGCTGCATGGCTTGAACATATGGGATGGTACAATCATTTATGGGAAAACCCAATAATTCCTAAGAACGGAAATGCGCAACCTCCTAATATGCCAGGGCATGGCTTAAAATTTAAACCAGAGTTATTTAAGGAATATCCTTATACAAAAATATAACCTTGAATCTAATTCTAAAGAGACATAGATTTAACTTATTATTAATTAACGAAAGGAGGTGGTCCAATGTCTAGTGATATGGATTATAATTTAAATAAATTTAATTTAATAAATAGATGTAGGAAAAACCTCATAAAGGTGCCTGCATAAAAATTTTGAATTTATTTTATATAAATTATCACGAAGGGAAGCACTTAGTGCTTCCCTTTTTATAAAAATGAGCCAAAGATAAAAATATGAACTTAGAAAAAATATTCAAAAATTTGATATTACTAAACATAGGTATGTTTATTTTAATTATTATCTCGTCTAGTTATCAATCAACAATAATTACAGACATCACTAAAAATCTAGATTCAGGATTTTTTGATACCCAGTTTGGTATAGCATTAGTTATTACAATTTTATTAATGTATTTAGTTTCCGTTTATTGTCTTTATAATTTTAAAACTATAGGCAAATCACTATTTTTATTCACTATAATAGGATATATCATCTGCCTTTTCTTAGGAAAAATTCAAGTCATTGGTCAGATAACATATATACTTCAATATGTTGCTACATTAACTGATGGAGCAATTTTAACACTTATATATTTTTCTCCGTTAAAGGAAAAATTTAAAAATTAAACATTTATTCAGGTTTAATAAATTTTAAAGTCATTCTATCACTCTCACCTATTGCTAGATATTTTTCTTTATCTTCATCTCCAAGCCTAAGGGAAGGAGG
>Ga0209631_10003680_pt1 | contig 17471 bp, 29 predicted proteins | sample COG_08_FD_184752 | JGI IMG/M metagenome (GOLD analysis project Ga0209631, IMG submission 184752) | Pelagic Microbial community sample from North Sea - COGITO 998_met_08 (SPAdes) (version 2) | ecosystem: Environmental > Aquatic > Marine > Neritic zone/Coastal water | place: Helgoland, sampling...
CCAATTACATCTATTAATAGTTTTTTTAAAGACTTTAGACAAAACTTTATAGATAAGTTAGACAAAGTAGACAAGAAGATAATGCAAGCTTCACAAGATAGTGAAGAGGTAAGATACTTTAATAATACAGCAGATACAGCAACTATGGCTGCTTTAAGATTAGCAGATAGAGCAAGAGGTTTATTTCAAGGTATGCTTACTAGAGGATATGTATCTGATGTTATAGAAGGCAATTCAGCATTAGCAAATGTTAAAGATTTAGAATTACAGAATGGAGAAACAGGTGGTCTTATACAGATACTTGCACCATTGTTTAGTAATCCAGAAGTAAATTTAGAAAAAGTATTTAAACTTTACGCTACATTAAAAAGAGCAGAAAGTTTTGATGCCCAAGGTAAGTTAGTAGAGACACCTGTTAAAGCAGAGGACTATGCCTTAATACAAAGAATAGAACAACAACATCCAGAAGTATTAGAAGTCTATAACAACTATCAAACTTGGAATAATAAATTAATAGATTTTGCTAAGAAAAAAGGTTTGTTAGACCCTGAACAAGCGGAACTATGGAAAACACATTCTTCATACTATCCTTTCTATAAAAATATGGTTGATGATACTGGAATACAAGGACCAAGTGTTGCAGGCGGTTCATTACCTAATAATCCATTATCTATTAAAATAGAAGGTTCAGAAAAACCTATAGATGTAGACCCAATAGAAGCTATATCAAGAAACTCATTATCTATTCTTACAGCAGCACTTAAAAATGATGGTACTCAAAAATTATTAAGAGATTTAGAATTAATAGGTGAAGCAAAAGAATTAAAAACACCACAAGAAATAGGAGCTAACAAAGCTAATAGAATGTTTGTTTTTGAAAATGGACAAAAGAAATTTTATAGAGTCAACGATATAAATTTATTTCATGGCATACAAGGAATAGGTGGAGTCAATACAGGGACAATCACTAAAATATTAGCTTTTCCAGCAGGTATCTTAAGAGATACAGTTACTCGTGACCCAGGATTTGTTGTTATTAACATACTTAGAGATACATTATCATCTGCTGTGACAAGTGGTGCACCTTATACTCCTGTTGTAGATTCAGTCAAGAATATGTTTAGAGACATGGAAAACTTAGAAAAGTTTGGTGTTCTTGGTGGATATGATTTTTCTAATGATGAAGGTAGTGTAAAACAATTTATTACTAGAACCATGAGACAGAAAGGACTAACACCAGAAAACGGAATGTCAGCCTCTAGTGCTTTCTTTAAAGTATGGGATGGATTAGGAGCATTAACAACCAAGTCTGATGGTGCAACTAGATTAGCTGTGTACGAAGGAGTTTACAAGAAACTAAAAGAAGAAGGATATACAGAAGCACAAGCTCAATCCGAAGCTGCGTTCCAGGCACTAGAAATAATAAATTTTGGAAGGCGTGGATTAGACCCTATGTTCAAAGTCATCACTGCTGCGATACCATTTTTAAATGCAAGAGTGCAGGGTCTTGATGTTCTGTATAGAGGATTAACTGGTCAATACTCTTCTGTTGAAAAACTACAAGAAGGAGAGACGCTCCAGGATGTACAATCAAGAATATTAAGACGAGCAGCTCTGAACGCTGGCTTGCTGGTATCTTTGACAGCTCTCTACTATATGATGGTAAGTGACTCAGATGAGTACAAAAATCTCAAACGAGAAGTAAGAGATGATAACTGGGTCATGCCTATAGGCGATGGTCACGCAGTTAAGATACCAATTCCATTTGAAGTAGGTATGTTATTTAAAGCTATACCTGAAAGAGTCTTTGATATGACATTGGGTGAAGATGCATTTACAAGAAAGTCAGTAGATGAAGCACTTACAACTACAACAAGACAGTTGCAAACATCACTAAATATACCATTTTTCCAACCAGGTGGTGGTTTACAATTACTAAAACCTATAGCAGAAGTCTATAATAATAAAAATACTTTTACTAACACAGAGATTGTTCCCTACTATCAACAGAAAAAAGAAGCTGGACTACAATCAAGAGCAACTACCAATGAGTTAGCCAAAGTTATGGGAGAGTTCTTTAACATATCTCCATCTAAGATAGAGCATGTTATGAGAGGTTATACAGGCACACTTGGTGGATATGTATTAACTGCTATTGATACTATCACTAGAGGAGCTACAGGGAGTCCTCTGCTACCTTCTAACTTCCAATTAAGTAAGATGCCAGTCTTTAACCGACTATTACTAGACTTAGATAAGTCAGGCGGATATCAGCAACAGTTTTATGAATTAAGGAATGAGGTTGACAAGGCTGTTCAGACTATCAATTCGCTTAAAAAACAACAACGCTTTGATGAACTATCAGCTTATAGAAGCAATATGCAAGGTGTGTTAAATGTTAAGGGTCAAGTCAGAGCAATAGATAGGTATCTATCTAACTGGAGAGAGCGTAGAGATAGGCTTATGAGGAACGAGAACATATCACTAACTGTTAAGTCAGATATGCTTAGAGACTTAGAACTAGAAAGAGATATGCGACTAGCTATGATTCCTGAATTGAGGAAGAAAGCTAACATTCCTGTTATCACTATGAACCTCTAACATAGCTATATCCTTTTCTTCTTTCAATGGCTTTAGTGTAAAGAAGTCTTTATGTTGTGGATGTCTAGCATGAAATAATCTAGCATAGAAACAGATATAGTCATTACTAATCTTAAACTCCCCACCTCTAGTTTCTATCTCATTGTGCCAACGAATACGATTGATAATCGCCCAATGTGAATACTTCTTTCTACCACTATTGATAGCCTCCAAAGTATACTCTTCAAACTTATCCCAAACTTGTGGATTCTTTTTATGCCAGTCCCACCACTTTCTTTTTCTCTTTTCTAGTTTTTCTTTCAATATGTCTTTAAGCATCTTACCTCCCAGATAACAATAGACCAGTTAATATTTCTTTAGCTGCGAGACGGCTGCGATTTCCAACACGCATCTAGGATTGTCTTTCTCAACCCCACCAAATTTATAAATGACTTCTTTGATTTGCTCAAAGCTATCATCTTCTAATACTTCTGCTTTTACCAAAGCATCGCAAGTAAACTTATCAATAATAGAACAAGGATTACTAACATCTAATCTTCTCTTGCTCTTTGCATAATATGTATAGGTCAATACAACAGGCTCTTCGTATTTAGGATGGCTTATCCTATCAACAAGATTCTCTGCATAAATCTTTTTGGCACTTGATAGTATTCTGTAATGGGCATTTCGATAGTTGTTTAGATTAAGAATGAACTTCTTATTCTTTGAGTAGTAAACTTCTAGTGGCAAATCAATCTTCATAAAGCACCTAACAACTCTTCTACTAACTCTAGTAGTTCTTTTTCTGTACCATATTCTTTTTCAAACCTTCGCTTCCAAGGATGTCTACTAATAGGCTCTTCCCCTCTACCACCTCTATGATGTTCATAACATAAAGGCAAAACCTTGAAGTGTGATTCTTCTTTAGTCTTGCCTTCTGTGTGGTGGATTTCAGCAGGTACAAACCTAAATCCTTTTTTATAACAAACAATGCAACCTAGTTGACTAACATTATCCATATGCCTAGATTCATCTGCTGTTGGATTTCTTCCCTTTATCGCCATCTTTATCCTTTTTCTTTTTACCAAAAATTGCTTCAAAGTTCTTATCAAACTTATCTTTATCATATGGTTTATAAATAGACCCCTTTCCCCCATGCCATTTAGTCATTTTCTTTTCCTAAATAATTTATCTGCTTTTCTTTTCCATGACCACTCTAAAAAATCATTGATAGCATCTTCTAATAACTCAATCAAATATTTTTTTATCATCTCCATCCCATATAAAACTTACTGTTGTCTTTCCATGACTATCATACTGAATCTTCCATATCTTGAATGGACAAGCATTGAGCCATCTATAAAATTCTCTAGCCTTCTTGTTCATCTTCTAAATACTGACATTCATCACACCATACCCAATTGTTGTTTATATGATGTTTTATATTATCTAAAAAATCGAAAACATTTCTCTTAACATCATCTTTGTCTATAAGAAAAATACTATCATCAGCAGGCAACACTTCTTTGCACTCTGTACAAATTAATCCTAATTCATTTGGCTTGCTCATGCTCCATACCTCTTACGCTCTTCTCTAGCATTAACCATCTTAGTACGCCATTCTTCAAACCCTACTTCTAAGGCTCTTAGCTGTACTTTAACTGCACTCAACTGACCTTTAGCTACCGCAACTGCCAATCGTGATTGATAAACCTCTGCTTGATTTTCAGCGAATGTATCTTGGGCACTTGTTGTCTTTATGCCCTCTGACAAAGCAACTGTTTTCCATAAGGCTAACACCCTCTTAACATCTGCTTCTGACTTTAACAATTCGTATTCAGCAGTCTGCATTACAGGAGCAACATCCCTTATCTGATTCTGCCAACTCTCTATCTGTTCATCCATCAGCCTTTCCTCCAACCAACTACTAAGAAATCTATATCCTCAAAGTTTTCATCCTCTAAGGCTTCATCAGGCAACCATTGAGATAGCTGTTCGTGAGACTTACCTCCAAACCAAGCTAAACCCTGTTCACTTTGTAAAGGCTCCCAACCTTCTTTTCTAATACTTTTTATATCTAATGACATTAAATTCTCCCTCTAAATAAGTAGAACAACGCTCTAAGTTGCTCTACTTTTAAATACTGTAAGTGTTTTGGTATCTTTTGATAATCTATCTGTTTCATACTAAACCCCCAACTGTGATTTGTGATGTTCTTGTCGTTCATCCTCTAGCTTATGAAACAAGTAGTCCATAAGCTGAGAATGAGGAGTAGTGTTAAAACCATCATCTACTTTTTTTACTTGTTGGATGAGAGTTTTGTAGGCGACCATGAAGTCAAAAAATATATACTCGTCAATATTCTCTTCGACTTCCATTACCAAGTCCTTACCATATGTGTAAACTTTAGCCATGATTAAAATGGTAAATCATCATCATCAAAGACTTGATTGTCATTGTTGACATTTTCTACTGGCTTTGGCTCTTCCTTTTTCTGTGGAATATCCAATCTAGCGTACTTGTATTCTTTACCATTCTTGGAAGTTCTATTCCATAATGCCACTCGTAAATCAACACCGCCATTCTCGTTAGTGTCTCCACCTCGTAGCTTCTCTACAAGTTCTTTCAGCATATCCCTTGATACAGAAACCTTGCCTGTCCAATCAGGCTGTTTCTCGCTGTTTTTATAATCATTAGTGTAGATTGCTCCATCACTTTGGTTTTTATTGTCGTACATAATTACACCTCCTTAAGGTTTGATACGATTGATTTAAGTTCTCCATCCAACATTTCCTTCTTTTCAGGAAACTTCTCTCTCAAAGTAGTTAAGTCCGCAGTATTAGACTTGTAATAAGAAGTCATACCTTCTTTAGTCTTTTGCAACTTAGCTAAATCTAAGAAACTTTTTACAAATAATTCTGCCCATTCTTCGCCTTTATCATCTTTAGGCTCTTCAACAGGCTTAGTCACTTTTGCCATATTCTTTGATTCCTTTTTAACCTCTTCTACATTCTTTAATTCAGTTATAGGCTTCTCTTCTTTATCAGCAGAAGGTGTGTCCTCGCCTGCATATAAAAAATGACCCAATCCCCACATTGCTAGGCACTTGACCAAACAACGCATCTTAGTATCATTAACTTGTCTTGAACTAGGATTCTGAATAGCATTGTTTCTATTATCCATAACACTAAGAGTCATTTCTCTTGTTAGGTTATCTATAGAAACTCTGCATCTAACTTCTGCTGTGCCATCAGGAAATTTGACATAAGGTACATCATCTTCGCCTTGATAAAACAGATAGCTTGCTTGTGGATAATGCTCCATTAAAACACCCCACGCCCACGCCCATGATAGGTAGGATAGATTCATCTTCTTTTCTACCTTGTCTGAACAATCTATCTTAGATAAATTATCCCAAACATCTTTATAAGTAAGTTCCTTGCTAGGCATTTGCCACCTCCTTTTTTGCTTCTTTTAATTCATCTTCAAAGATATATTCAATCGCATATAAAATTGAATCCCAATTTATACCCCAGTTAGCATCATGCTTTGATACAACATAATCAAGAACTTCCATACACTGGTCATTGTCTAGTTCTAAAGGTAAATAATTTTGTTCAATTACTAACCTAACATCTTCCGCTTCCCAAATAATGATTACAGAATTGGTTTCGTTATAACCATATCCATAATCAAGTTTTGGTTTTTCTTTACTTTCAATACTCATTTGCTTTCCTCATTTTTATATTGATTACAAAATTCAGCCACATCACAGTAATCTTTACATCTGATAGATTCGCCTTTAGCAAATACAACATTCAATAACTTACTATCTTTGTGACCCTCCACAAACTCATCAGCTTCTTCTTGGGTATCAAGCAGTCTTACTGCACTTTTTCTACCTTTCTTTTCCACACGATAAGTATCTTTTCTTTTCCATCTTTCAGCATCAGTACAAAGCGGTAAATCATTATTGATTAAATACCCTATCTCTGCATCTTGATGGATTGAAACTCTTTCATTTACAAATCTTTCTTGCTCTTCATCTGACCACATATCAATTTGGATAACTGATATTGGGGATGGTGGATAGTCTCCTCCACTTCTCATGTACTGATTTTTGTTCCAGTCCCGAGCTATCGCAATAATATTTAACCCGTCAATATTCTTTCCTGTCTCCTTGCGATACAAATAAGCATATAGGTTTAGTTGTTGTTCCCATTCTGCTTTACCTTCTGTTTGTGCAGAAACAATAGACCATACTGAAGTCACTTTGTAGTCCTTTAGTATGTTGTCGTTTATGTCAATGCTGTCTGTCTGTCCACTTATAGTCCAATCTTTCACTACAGAGTACATACGTTGCTCTGTGATAGTGTCTTTGTTATCTTCGTTGGCTCTCTCTAGGATATTGTGAACTGATTGTCCTAGTAGTTTCCATATCTCACTTGATACATCTATAACCAAGTTATCTGAATGTTCTTTTGCCAATAATCTAATTTGCGGTGGTTGAAGTAAACCAGTAACAGATATAATTGCTTCGCCTTTTGTATAGTTATCATTATGAATTGCATTAATAATCTCTTGCGGAACATTATGTTTGTTGGTGTACTTCATACTCTCCAAATTCCTACGCCATTATCTAACTGTCTTACAGTAAATTTAAATTTTGGATTTTTGTGTGTAAACCTTAAACAATAGTTTCTAATTATCTTTGCTTCATCAGATATCTTAGACTTAGCCATAGGTATTATTATTGACTGACTCTTTTTCATATCTTCTAGGGGTATATCATATTTTACTGGCTTCCCAACACCTTTTGGTATAGGTACGCCATCTTTAATTTCAAATTCCATTTATGCTCCTTTAGGTAAAAAATTAAGTTTGGTTTTTATTGACTTAACATAATTGATATCTACATTAAGCATCGTTCTAAGATGTGCCATTTGTTGTGGTGTTATTTTGTCTAACAAGATTTGTAAGAGTAATATTTCCTTTTCATCTAGCGTTGTCATATTATCTATACTTCCTTGTTAATCTTTTGTGTTCATCCATAATACCAATACTCATTATGTCTGTTATTACTTCTAATAATTCAACATCAAGTTTTGTATTTATTTTTCTAATTTCTCTAATCATAGAATCAGTTTGTTCAATCATTTTGATTGCATCATCTTTGTATCTTGTGTCCATTAATGCTAAAGACATAAGTTTTACTTTAAGCAACTGTAATAATTTAATTGATTTATTTTTTGACATTCATACCTCCCAGTAAAATAAAAAAGGGCTTTGTTCATAACTCTTTATGACCCATGCCGACTGTTTAGTAGTATGCATGGGCAGAGCACTGGAATAGATTTAATAGCTTTCCACTTTTTACGCTAACCCTTTAGCTTATTGGCTATAGCTGTTTATAGTCGGCTAAACCCCACATCATAATGATGGAAAATTCAGACTCTCTTCTAACTACTTTAGGGAAGTAAGTTAGATGATGTTTGAGTTAAGTTTAAATGATGTCTTGATAATGTGCAAGAAAAAGATTAATATATTTGCATGAGTCAAAAAGTACAAATAAAGCAAGAAGTTTTAGATGGATTGGTAGTCAAACAAGCAGTAAGAGATATTGCTAGTAAAGACCCAAAGACTTCTAGGGAAGCATTATTATACTTTATTTCTGATAATTTTTCTAATCTGTGCCAACGAAATGACATCGCATCTGATGGCATTGTTAATGCAGTTAAGGAATTAAATGAGTACCCAGTTCTATCAAAGAAGAGATTAGCAGAAGATGTTTGCAATCTAGTTGATAACTTTTTTGGATTGGGTAGTAAGTAGATATATATAGTAAGTAGATACTTACTGTTATTTTTAATTGTATCTAGTATCTACTAGATATTAATACATTTTAAGGAGGTTTAAATGTATGTCAATAGCGAAATGAATAAAAGAGATTTTTTAAGTCACATTAACAATCAATCTCGCACTAGCGGAATGAAGCAGGGTCAACACAAAATCCCATGTCCTGAATGTCAGCATGACAGGTCAAAAAACAAACACGACAAACCACTATCTGTAAACATTGATAGTGAAAAAGTTATATATCATTGTCATCATTGTGGCACAAACGGATTAATTCCAAGGACAGAAGGAACAGTTATGAATGTAGTAAAGAGCGTTAAAAAAGTAGAACCAGTAGCACCAATAAAACCAAAATCTATACCCAAAAACAATTTAGATTCAGAGTCAGCAAAATGGTTGGAGGGTAGAAAAATATCTCCAAAGGTTGCCGAAGCATCTGGTTGCGTCATCTCAGATAAAAATAATAAACCAGTCATAGGTTTCTCGTTTGAGTCTGATGGCGAAGTTGAAGCAGTAAAGTATAGGTCAGCAAATGGTACTAAGACTTTTTGGTGGGAAGGTAATGCACAAAAGTTATGGGGTAAACAGACTGTAGACAAGTCATTACCAACAATGGAAAGCACCATAATCATTACAGAGGGAGAGATGGATGTACTTGCTATTAAGACTGCTTTTGATGGAGTAATGAATGTGAATTGTTATTCAGTTCCCAATGGTGCACCTAATAAGATTACAGATAACAAGATAGACCCAAGTGAAGATGGAAGATTCAAGTATGTTTGGAATGATAGGGAAAAGTTTGATAATGTTGAAAGGGTAATTCTATGTACTGATACAGATGATAATGGAAACATCCTTGCAGATGAACTTGCTCGTAGACTAAACAAGGCTAGGTGTTATAGAGTAGATACTTTAGATTGTAAAGATGCCAATGATGTATTGATTAAACATGGAGCAGAAAAACTAAGGAAAGCTATTACAAGTGCAGAGCCTATTCCTTTACATGGATTAAACAGTTTAGAACATTATGAAGATGAGTTCCAAAGTCTATACGAAAAGGGTATGCCAAGTGGTGTATCAACAGGTTTCGCAAGTGTAGATAAGATATTCAGTTTATCTACAGGAAATTTAGTTGTCACTACAGGTCATGCAGGAGATGGCAAGTCAGCGTTTATTGACCAATTAATAGTTAATGTTGCTAGGAATAGCGGTTGGAAAACTTGTTTTTGTTCTTTTGAAAAACCAGTACAACTTCATGCTGTACAGTTATCGCAAATCCTAGTGGGTAAACCATTCTTTGAAGGACAAAACGAGAGGATGAATCAAGAAGAAAAAGACTTTGCGGAGTCATGGATTAAAGAACATATACTTTTCCAAGATTATCAAGATGGTGGTATGCCAACAATAGAAGCTATCCTAGAAAAAGGTGCAAGTGCGGTAATGAGAAAAGGGATTAGGATTTTAGTCATAGACCCATTCAACTTTATTCACACAGACCACAAAGGATTAGAGACTGATATGGTTTCTGAAATGCTTACAAAGGTTCAACTCTTTGCGAAACAACATGATGTATTAGTTTTCTTTGTAGCACATCCAACTAAACCATTTATAAGAGATGGCAAAAAGAATGTTTGTACTGGTGTTGATGTAGCCAAATCATATGCTTGGTTTTCAAAAGCAGATACAGGCTTAACAGTTTATCGTGGAGAAGAGGGAGTTGAGATACATAATTGGAAAGCTAGGTGGGGATGGCAAGGCTCTCTTGGAAGTGTTAATATGTCCTTTAACCCAGTAAATGGAAGATATGCAGAAATCGAAGCAGTTGCAGATAACTTTGATTGGGAGTTCTAAATCGTTGCAAGTCAATGATATTGGAAGTCCTTATCTACATCTTAGAAACTCGGTCACTATTACTAAAATTGGAAAAAGTAATGTTGGCAGAGCGATAGTTTGTGACCAACACATAATAGATAAATCTTTCTTAGACAAAAAAATCACAGCAGAACAACATAACGTATGCAATAAATACTTAGAACTTATTGTCAAAAGTGGAACATTCGGAAAATCCACCAGCTCGGGCTTTGACGATAGAATATTTACCAGTCATAGTTCTTTACAGCCTCCACCGAAAGCTATCGTTTTGACTAAAGCTCAAAACAAATTAGTAAAGGAGTGTGGGTATGGGAAAGAGAAGATGTTTTGGCGTATTATGGTTGATAATCCAAAGGAATTGGATAAAAGAAAAGAGTTAGCAATGCAAGATTGCTCTAATGCACTACTAACCTTTTGGTATATTAGTCAGAAGAATCCTGTTTCCTTGTTTCAGCAATCCCTTGTAAACCAAGTTTAGTTTCATAGTTATCGCTAGTTAAAGCACCACTAAAAATTGCTTTGCCTTCTTGTTCAGCTACATCTTCTTCAATTACTAGATTCTTTTCTTCTGCCAAACTATGAATCATATGAATGATTTGTTTGTTTAAAGAACGATTCTCTTTCTTAGCTAGAGCGTGTGCTAAATCATAGGTTTCTTCTGAACATCTAATGAATAGACTTTTCATTGTTATCTTCCTCATAAATTACTTGCGGACTATCTTGCACTTCTGCTATAGCTACCGACTCTCTACCAACTTGATAATACCTATCTTCTTCTAACTGTTTAATGGCACTTTCAATTAGCCATTCGTTAGCAGTTATTAAAGGGTCATCAAGTAATGAGATAGCAAAAGATATAGCATCTATTTCAGATTCAAATATCCAAACTAGATGAATCCATTTAGCACTAGATTTAGTTGAGAACATATTTCTAGGGTCAGGAATATCTACTTTATAAGTGTGTCTTATTACCGCATACATAAGCAATGATTATACTGCATTATGCTATCAAAGTGAAATACTAATTGTTCCACATGGAACAGCGTGGAATAGCTCTGGTCAGGATAAAAAAAATATTTACCAGTCCATTGTTCCTTTTACGGATTTGTATGGGTATGCGTATTGACTCTTCAGGTAATGTTCGTATCGACCATCAACAAACTACCAAAAAAAAAGGGACAATCTTGCGACTATCCCTTTCCAACTTAAAAGTTTTGGAGGTGTATATAAAATGAATAGTATTTATATACCAACTATCTTAGTGTATATGATTGCAAATTGCAACACTTATTCACACTTTATCCACAGACTTATCCACACCGAAAAAACCAGTAAATATTTATTTAAAAAAGCAGTTCCGACTCCAACATTCCCCCCCCCTCACAACACCAGCAAAGATAATATACCAGTTAATATTTTTTATCTGGGCGAAGGAATGATTCGCATATCCACTTTTTTTAGACCAAAAAAAAAGGCGGACACCACCTTTTACAGTAGCATCCGCCTTAATTTATTCTTAAACAAAACCCTCTAAATCTACAATTTTTTTCTCTTTATGAGAATATGCCAAAGTTTTAGGATTAGGAATTTTTAAATTATCCCTTTCCTTGTATAAAACATTTTGCACTTCTTGATTGATTGAAACCAAAGTATTAAAGTATTTAACTAAAGTTAAATCAACATCTGATTCTTCATCTAGTTGCCTATTAATCTTTGTATAGATTTCGTTGCAAGTTCCAATGTTCACTTTCAAAGTAAACTCTAGTAGTTCTCGATTAGTCATTTGCAAGTTCTCCACTATCTACTTCCATTTGACTATCTTCGCCAAAGTCAGTGTATTTAAAAGTTGATGTTATCCCACCATCTTTTTCACAATCGCCCTCTTTTGAAATATTAGGCAAACATATTGCATCTAAAATTTCACTTTCAGTTAGCTTTTTGTCAGACACAATTTCAAAATATCTTATGTCAGTAGACTGTTCACTTACTTCGTAAACATATTCTTTTGTTTTATTCATAATAATTACCTCCAAGTAATTGAATAAGTTAATAAACTGTTTCATGCCTTTTGGCAATCATCAGTAGAAAATACACATTTTCTATACAGTTTTGCAAAAATCGACTTCATCAGACCTCGCACAATGCAATATCTAAAGGTGGGTAAGGTACTTGCATACCCCAAAATACCCCACCTTTAAATCGCATCAGAAAAAAACGACTCTACCAGTTTCTCGTACCTGAGTACAAAAAATATTTACTGGTCAATCTTCTTTGCGATAGATTATCTCGCTTTCATTTCTATCACTAAGATAAGCAATAGCATCTGATTTATTAATAGTCTTTTCAAAAATCTCATAATTAAAATTAAATCTATTAGCAAACCATTCCGCCTTTTCTATATCTAAAGTCCATGAATAACCTTTATCATCAACACCACCTCGATAAATCGTTATGGTATTTGGCAACTCATTAAAGAACTTAGTATCTTCTTCATCCATCATTAAATGTGAATCAGAAAATTCTAAGAACAAAAGTTGTTCCCATGCTAAATTATTTTCATAGACATTTTCAGTATCAGTCCAAAGATTAGCTATCACTTCCCAATATTCTTTTTTGCTTGGCTTCCACCAATCCTCCAAAGCATAAAGAATAGCTTCGACTCGATAGGCTCGCTCATGCAACCAAAGATAAGAACTGATATCTTTATCCTTGATAGCTTCATCAACTGCCTTTTTCTTATAGTCATAAGTTTTATTAGCTTGGTCATTAGTAAATTCATTATCAAAATAAATATTTACAAAATACTTATGATGAATCATTTCAATCCCACCCTCGCTAACAGTACGAATACTGCTAGCAAGTTCATTGTTTAATTTACTCATTGTTTTCTGCCACTGTTGATTGTCTCCAAACTACAATATCTCTATCAATATTAGGAAACAATTCAATAATTTCATCAATTAAATCTCGCATGATATTCAACTCGTTTTGTTGAGTTCTATACCAATCAAGCTTTTCATCGTGTTTTATTGCATCGTGTAAAGCACCAATAATCAATACCGCTTCAGTTCTTACTAGCGGTAATTTCTCTATCTTTTTTATATTATTTATCATAATAAATACCCCTCCAAGGGTAAGTTTCTGTTTCGCATATCCCTAAATTAGGATGGCTCATCAGTTTGGTTAATTCCAAATACAGAAAAACAGAGGGTGGAAAAAAATATTTACTGGTCAAATATCTTTTCCCACCATTCCATTGCTAAAGATTTTCCATGTTGATATGTATTGTTTCGCCAAATGGATATTTATAATATTCTCGCATATAACTTTCGTTTGTACTTAACGCCCATATAACTGGAACGCTAGGCTCAACTTCAGCTTCAACGCTACAATATCCATCAGTGAAATATACAAAAGCAATAACATCTTCAGTATCTTCAGTTTCATCGTTGAACAAATTAAAGGGTGGTTCGAACCTAGTTCCTCCGCCACCTCTTAAATTGAACTCCAACTCTTCATTATCCAAATCAAATTCATCCCACCATTCACCAGTTGTAGGATTCTTTATGATTGATGTATCACAATAAGTCACTCTAATTTTATTGATACCGCACTCTTCACATAAGTTTTGAGTTTCAGTAGCAAATATATTGAGTTCATCTTGCGATACACTGCATGAAGTATCTATCGCAACTACAATTTCTCCGCCTTGCGGTTCGTTGTCATTGCTAGGTAAATTGACACCCCTCCAAGAGTGCCTTTTGTTTAGTCTACTCCACGTTGGATTATTGCTCTTAGCGGAATTTAATAAATCTCGCATTACATCAACCCAATCAACATATGTCTCATTGAGTTTTTGCACCGCACCATTCATTGTAGAAGTACCACCCTCAGAACATCCCTCTAACTTATCTGCCATCAAGATTGCTCGTTGTATGTTTTCTTTTACTTCCGCCATAGCACTATCAGATAATGGATTACCATCTTCATCTTTTGGCATCCATACTTCGCCCATTGATGGTTTCATATCTGCTAGTTCATCCAATAAGGATTTACCGCTTCCATTTCCATCTTGGCTTTCATCTTCATTGCCATCATCAGAATCAGAATTACCATCATCATTTTGGGAATCGCCTTCGCCACTTTCAGATTCATCAGAATCATCAGATTTAGATTTCATTTCTTCAATGGCATCTTCTAAGGCTTCATTGTTATTAGTTAGTTCTCTCGCTACTTGTTCTGCGGATTTACCATGATATTTTCTATCAAGCAATCCATCTTCAGGCAATTCCATGCCTAAGTCATAAACAACCCATGCATTAATAACATAGTCAGTTGCTACATTCCAAATATCGTGATTCCACTTTTTGCTAACATTTCTTAATGGATGTTCCCATATTACATGGCAAGCTTCGTGAACTAATACCGCTTGAATTTGTGAATCAGTTAATGTCTTAACAAATTCATCATTCCAGTAGATATTGACACCATCAGTAGCCATAGTTTCACATCTATCGCTAGCTTCAATCAATTCAAGACTAAGTAGCATACTTGCCATACCTATATTGCCCTTCATCAATTTCGCTCTAGCTTTTATTATTCTATTTTCACTATTCATAATACCTCCAAGTATTAATTTTATTGATACCTAAAAAATATTTAACTGGTAAATATTCTTCAGGTTTCTGCTTATCTCAAAGCTTCATCAGTCAATTTATTTTCCAAACATATTGTCTAGAAAACCTCCCTTCAATTCATCAATGGAATCTTCTAAATCATCCGCAACTTGCTTACGCTTGTTTGCACCATAACTAGACTCATCCCTTAGAGAATCTACATCATTAATTGAAGCAAATACGCCTACCAATTTTTGATGTGCATCCGCAATCATTTTGTCATCACCTAAAATGTCTGCATTGATACTGGGTAATGTATCTAAGAACCCTCGCAACTTATCAAAACTAGAGTTCTTAAAGAACCCTCCCTTTTGCTTATCGTTAGGGTCATAGGATTTTAGCTTGTCTGCTAAATGTCCCACTGATTCAAGTAAAGCTTCTACAGTTGTTCTCGCAATCGTTTCAACATTTTTATTTGCTCGTTTAAGAGCATCATGTTCAATTTTTGCTTTTAGCTTTTCTGATACATTTAATCTTATATCTTTGGTATCGAATCTAGGAACTGTACCTAATTCAAAATCGAATCTGAATTTAGTTTCTATTTCCTCAACGCTAGGATAATCAGATAATTTAAAGGCATTACCAAGCTTCACTTTATTGGCTTCAATCAAGTTGTCATAGTTATCAATAAACTGTTTAACTTCTTTTTCAAAATCCATCTTAGCTTGGTCAACCCTATTCATAAGCGTATCTAGTTCGCGGTTAGGACATAATCTCCAACCGCTTAAAACCTTCCCTTCAAAGTCACTTGTATTATCATCCCAAGGAACTGTTAAAGGGTAGTACACATCATTTCTAAATTTGTTAATAATCCTACGAAAATACTTATTCGTATCTTTACCAAAAATGTATTTAGCAACGTGTAATGATTCGCTCATTGCTTCTTGGTCTATCGCTAGACCTTCCTTCAAATACTTATCTGATTTTACTCCGCTAGGGTGCTTCGTATTAAGGCGAACTAAAGTCGCATTTTCAGACAAAGTATTTACATTATTTTCTTTTTTCATATTACCTCCAAGTAATAAAATTTGCTGTTTCATCATTTTTGAATCATCAGTCAGAATTACATTCTGATACAGCTAGCGGAAAAAGAATATTTACCAGTCAATAATAAATATTTCCTTCCCCGCTAATCAATCAATTAAATCTCAATATCTTGATTTTCAACCTTGAACTTAGAATATGAACTTGAATCTTTTAATTCAGTTCTTAAAGTCGTTAGTTTTCTAACAAAGAATATTGAAAATTCAACAGTCGATAGTTGCTTCACATAGGCTAGAGCATTGTCGAACCAGTCGTATACATCACTATCTTTTGCTTTACCAATCACATCAACTAATGCAATCGTTGTGGCATAAGATAATCCTGCACTATCAACAAGTTCAACGTCCTTGCCTTTACATATATCAGCAAGGTTAGGCACGTTGTTTTTCAATGAAATAAAGTTCATCAATTCAATGCTAGCATTTTGTCCAACATCGCCTTCAAATAATTTTTGCATTATTTGTTTTGGCGGATTGGTTTTCAATGTATCGCTTAACCTTGTCCAACTTCTTGGACTTGGCTGTGGGTCATTACACTTGGAATCAAATTCCCAAAGTAATTGTGGCATGTAGCCAATCAACCCTTGTACATCCATATGAACATCATTCTTATCTGCCCATGCTAACCAGTCCTCTACATCATGGGTAAACTGAATTGCAGTAGTTCTATCTTGGCAGTGCCTAAGAATTTTATTAGCACCACTTCTATCAGTATGCCTATTGCCTGCTAGTACAATTTTCCATCCATTTGGGAAAACATAATCGCCAATTCTTCGCTCTTCGTTTTGCCCTTTTGGGTCTAGTAATTGTCCTATCGTTGCTTGCACGCTTGAATGTGCTTGTGCAAATTCATCTAAGAAAAATACACCCTCGCCACCTCTAGGAAGATTCCCTAGAAACGCCTTCTTTTGCGTACCATCTTCGATATAAGGCAATCCGCCTAAGTCGATAGATTCAACTAACCCCAATCTAAAAGAAATGAATCCAAATTCATTGTCTTTAGGATTGACTGAATCAGTCAAATTTCTATCTTCTGCTAGTTCCTCCGCAATCTCTTTAACAATTGCGGATTTACCTACGCCAGTTCCACCAATCAAGAATGGAATATTATTTCCCTTCAGAACTGATAGGCATGACATTTTCGCTTCGCTTGGTTTAAACATAATTAATACCTCCAAGTATTTTATAAGTTTCAATAATTTGCTATCTGATTGATAGCACCAAGACACCCTTAAAAGGGTCAGACCATTACTGGTTTCTGTTTTAATGTTTCGCCTAAATCTCATAGGCTCTTCAGTTGGTTTATATTTTTTCGATTATAGATTTTCGTAAAGATTCCATATATTTAGAATCAACTGATTCATCTGATTCACATTCTATTAAATGGTCTATCATATCTTGTAGTTCGTCATTCATAATTAATCCTCCATGGACTGTAGTTTCT
>Ga0209631_10003684_pt1 | contig 17455 bp, 12 predicted proteins | sample COG_08_FD_184752 | JGI IMG/M metagenome (GOLD analysis project Ga0209631, IMG submission 184752) | Pelagic Microbial community sample from North Sea - COGITO 998_met_08 (SPAdes) (version 2) | ecosystem: Environmental > Aquatic > Marine > Neritic zone/Coastal water | place: Helgoland, sampling...
CCACTTTTTGCTTATTTTTGTTTCCTCGAAAGCATCGCTCAGTCTAAGTTCTTCTTTGAAGTTTTCTAATAATTTAACATCTTCTGAGTTTTTGGAATTGAGGTTCAGATCTCCGGCCACTATAAGAGCTTCTGAAGAGGTTTTTTGCTTAATAGTTTTAATGACATGTTCTAACTGCTTCTTTCTTGAAGATCTATCGGAATCTTTTCTACCTGCATCCATGTGCGTATTAACTATAAAAAATCTTTTGCTATTGGGTAGGGTAATTTTTATCACTTGAAACCCTTTGTATGCAAAGCAATCATTCGCTCCTCTTAACCAACCTGAACAAGTATCATAAGTATTATTTTCTACTTCAACTATCCAATCATTTGGTAAATTAAATATAGATGTTAATCCTGAGCCTGTGCAGAAGGGGCATAATAAAGTACCTCCCAATCCTCCACGAATCGCTAAACTCTCTTTATTCAGTCCTGATGATAGTTCTTCATGATGTGCGTAGTCTTCTTGAAGTAAGGAGATATCAAAGTCTTGAGTTTTTTTACCTATAATTGGAAAACGCATCTTGGGGTCATCGCTTATAAAGATTTCTGGAAGTCCATGAGTGTTGTAAACAAGAATTTTTAATTTATCGCTTTGCTCTTCGATAGATGAAAGGTTCAAGGAAAATATAGACAAGACAAGTAATAGAGTATTTATTTTCATAATTTGTAGAGTTTAATTTTAGTCTTCTTTTGTTTCATTGAACATCCTGACATAGGTCGATAAACTGATGGTGTATGAGAAAGCTAATCACGAATAAAGCATTATTCACTCCTATTTCCTTATTAATCTTAATGTCTATCGCTATGCCAGTAGCCTTTAATGCTTGGTCAGCCATGTTAAATAACTTTGTGGTTGAGAAAGCCGCCTTTACAGGTGTAGAAATAGGAATTCTTCAAAGTCTTAGAGAAGTTCCAGGCTTTCTTTCTTTTACACTCATATTTGTTCTGTTGATTCTTAAAGAACAAACCTTTGCTGTTCTATCTTTGGCTCTTCTAGGCTTGGGAGTATGCCTGACGGGATTTTTTCCAACTGTCTATGGCCTTTACTTTACTACCATTGTCATGAGCATTGGTTTTCATTACTTCGAGGCGATAAAGCAGTCCTTGAGTTTGCAATGGTTATCAAAAGAGGAAGCGCCAATTGTTTTAGGTAAGCTGCTAGCGGTTGGCTCTTTAACCTCATTGATAGTTTATGGATGTTTATGGGCTTTATTAGAGATTTTTCAATTACCTTATTGGATTAACTTTGTTATAGCTGGAGGAATCTGCATCTTACTAGCTATTATCATGTACTTTAGCTTTCCTGCTTTCCCTTCTAAAGTTGAACAGAATCAGAATTTAGTTCTTAGAAAGCGATATTGGTTATATTACCTTCTTACTTTTTTATCTGGAGCAAGAAGACAGATATTTGTAGTTTTTGCAGCTTTTCTTATGGTTGAAAAATTTGGTTACAGCGCGTCTCAAGTAACACTCTTATTCCTAATTAATTATGCCTTTAACTTTATGTTTGCCGAGAAGATTGGAGGCTTGATTGGTAAGTTTGGAGAAAGGAGGGCGCTCACTTTCGAATATGTCGGTTTAATATTAGTATTTGTAGCTTATGGTCTTGTTGAGAACGCATCGATTGCAGCATTTCTTTATGTTCTGGACCACATGTTTTTTGCACTGGCTATAGCTATTACAACTTATTTTCAAAAGATTGCAGATCCTAAAGACATGGCAAGTAATGCCGGAGTATCTTTTACTATCAATCATATCGCTGCAGTGGTTGTGCCTGCGCTCTTAGGTCTTGTTTGGATATGGTCTCATTCATTGGTTTTCTACATTGGAGCGATCTTTGCTTTGCTTTCTTTAATTGCTGCTCAATTTATTCCTAAATCTCCTGCTCCCAATCAAGAGACAAGAATTTCCTTCCGGTCTAAGGTGATAGAGTCCTAAGTAAGTGAAAAACTTCTTTAAATATCTATCTCTCTCGTTTTTTATTTTATTAGCCATAGTTATTTATTCAGGAACTTATCTAGATCTATCTCGAGATACTCTGGAAGCAAAATATGCTATCGGTGAATCTGAATTCTTAGACTTAAAAGATGGAAGTCGAATTCATTATCGTGATGAAGGTGATCTTTACAAGCCAGCAATCATCCTACTTCACGGATTTAATGGATCTCTATTTAACTTTGAGAGAATGGTACCTTTCCTTAGTAAGGAATACAGGCTTATAAGTTTGGACCTCCCTGGTTTTGGTCTTACAGGTGCAGTACCCTCGATGGACTATTCAACTCAAAACTCAATCTTAGTAATAAATAAATTAACAAGCTATCTAGGCGTTGAGAAATTTTCTATCGCAGGTAACTCAATGGGAGGAGGTATTGCGTGGCGATATGCCTTAGAAAATCCAGAAAAAACACAATCTCTCATATTATTGGCTTCTAGTGGAATATACAGCGCTGAAGAAAGACTGCGAATTGAAGAAAGTGAAAGAGAATCGCCTCTAGTTTGGAAACTCATGAGATCTAATTTCGTAAGTTATTTTCTTTCTCTCTACACGCCTAAATTCTTTGCTACTCAAGGCCTAAAGACTTCAGTTTTTGATCCCAATCTAGCTACTGAAGAAATAGCCAACCAATTCCATGAACTAACACTTATGCAAGGCTCTAGAGAGGCAATTCTTTCAAGATTCTCGAAGCGGAGTTTCAACAATGATAAACCAGATATCTTGAAAAATATTCAAGCGCCTACTTTAATTATTCACGGCAAGGAAGATAATATAATTCCATTCAAATCATCTATTAATTTAGATCAATATATCCAAAATTCAAAACTAGTGATTTACCCAAAAATTGGTCATTTACCAATGTATGAAACTCCTGCAACAGTGGCAGATGATATTAAAAAATTTCTTCTAATACAGAATTAAGACTTTCCTCTTTTGGTCATTTTGTTCCATACCTTGTTTGCTAAAGACATATTCAGAAAAGGGCTTGCAAGTTTATAAACAAACCCTGGAATTACTTCCGACCTCTTGTTCAATGAAGCCTTTTCAGTTTCCAGAACAACTTGATCGGCGCTTACCCACATCCATTCAGGAACTTTATCTCTTAAATGATTTAAACCAGCTTTTGCATGTGCATCAGTTTTTACATAACCCGGTAAACTGACAGTAACAGAAATATTTTTTGAATAGAGCTCTTTAGATAAGGACTGCCCATAAGAATTTATGGCTGACTTAGCGGAAGCATAGATGGAAGATTTGGGCATTGGAGTGATCGCACCAATACTAGAGACAATGACAATTCTTCCTTTGCCTGCTTTAATCATTCCAGGCACATATTCCTCTAAGAGATCTATCACACCTAAGCACAAAAGGTAGAATAGCTCTTTTCTTTCTGATTCTTTTAACCCGCCAACTTCACCAAATTTAGTTATGCCAGCATTCGCTATAATCAACTCTGGACTATTTACTTTTTCAGTAACTTTTTTGATGCCTTCAACATTGGAAAGATCTACAAGATGATACCTCGAATACGGATAAGCTAACAGTTCATAGGCTTTCTGTGCTCTTGTAGGATCCTGGGATACTAGTTCAAGATACCAACCTTGTTTGGCTAAGTGTTGAGCATAAGCAAAGCCTATACCAGAAGAAAATCCTGTTATTAAAGCCTTAGGTTGCTCATGTTCTAGATCGTTGCTCATTAATCCTTAGATTTGTTTAGTTAAGTAGTTTATAGTTTTTTTACTTTAAATCATTTATGTAATCTATTGGGGAAGAGATGACTTACGCGCACAGAAAAGATATTTACGATGCTGATACTCATATGATGGAGCATCCTAACTGGATATATGATTTCGCTGATGAAGATATAAAAGACCATCTTGAACCAATTGTCGAGGGTGATGATGAAGCACTTGAAAGAATAGACGCAGCTCTGAATAATTTTGAATTACGACAGTCTTCTCCAGAACTACTTGAGGAAGCAAAGAAACAATTTATGAGCTGGAATCATAAGGGATGGGAGGGCTTAGGTGCCTTTGATGCTAATGAAAGAAAATTAGCTAATGATTTATTAGGATTTAAGGCTCATATAGTTTTTCCAACAAGTGCTTTTGATCAAGTATTGGCAGCTAAAGAAGAGAGAGTAATTATAGGTGGTGTTGAGGCCCTCAATAGAGGAATGGCAAGCTTTTGTTCTGTTGACTCTAGAATGCATGGAGCGGCGTATATACCCTTTGCTTTTGGAGCAGAAAAAGCTTTAGCCTTTTTAAGGGAAGCCATTCGGTCGGGGTTTTCAGTGATTATGATAGATACTATAGCTCCAGAAGGAAGACAGGCGTTCACTCATCCAGACTTTGATATTGTTTGGAGTGAGATTCAAGAAAATGATATCACCATCACTCTTCATGTAGGCGCTGATAATGGATGGGATCCTGTTCCGCTATCCTTTTATAATAATGATGGACAGGTTCCGCCTCATAAAGAAGGAGATGCTCCAAGAGATGCTTTGGCTTATATGGGTATAAGTTATAATGCAGAGCTATTTTTAGCATCTATGATTTTTGATGGTATCTTTCAAAGATTCCCACATCTTAGGATAGGCGTAGTTGAATTAGGAGCGTCTTGGATTATTTCTTGGATGAAACAGCTCGATCAATCTTTTCGAGCCTTTAGAAGATTGCAAGATTTATCACAAGTGAAACTACTTCCCTCTGAATATGTGATGAAACATATTAAATTGACCCCCTTTGCTGGAGAAGACATTGGTTGGTTGTTAAATAACGGAGCAGAGGACTTGTTAATGTTCGCTTCTGATTACCCTCATCATGAAGGCACTGATGATCCGATATCTAGATTTGAAAAAACTATGATAGGTATTAATGAAGATAAAAAATCTAAATTTTACTCAGAAAACTTTAAGAGCTTATTGGGAAGTCACCTTTAAACTTTTTCTGATTTCCTGTAACTTGCCTTCATGATCAATGAAAATGAGACAAAAAATTTCAGTGGATGGTGGGCAATACTCTTTATATTCCTGACTTTTAATATAGCCCCTATTCCTTTTGCACTCTCCATAGGCCTTTTAGGGGATTGGGTGTATCAGAATCCAATTACTGTGAATATGACTTATATGGGTGATATAAATATGCATCCTATTGCCGATAATTTAACAACTATCCTCTCAATGACTTTTATCATTCTTTTTGTTCTCTGGAGAATGCAGAAAAGAAATATTCCTTTTAGCGATCTTGGTTCCTTAGATATTAAGAAAAAGGATGTACTTTTTGGCACCTTATTTTTAGCTCTATTTATTGCCCTTGAAGAACTATATATGTGGGTATTAGGGATTGAAATGCCTGAAGGTTTTATAGAATTTATGCTTTCTGAGCCTCTCATATTAGGCTTAATATCTGTTGTGATTATTGCTCCAATAGCAGAGGAATTTATCTTTAGAGGCTTCTTGTTTTCTCAATTACAGAATACAAGGCTAGGTCCTTGGGGAGCGATCACGTTAAGTAGTTTGCTATGGACAGTTATTCATTTTCAATACGAATTTAAGATTCTCTTGGTTCTTTTTGTGTTTGGGTTATTCCTCGGCTATCTTAGGATGGCTTATCAGTCTTTAAGTCTGCCGATCATCTTGCACGCTATCAATAATCTATTTGCCTTTGTTATGGCTTATTTTAACTTCTAAATTTTTCTTGTAAGATTCGATAAATACAGGTACTTTATTACCTGTAATACGAAAAAAAGGACTTTTTTGATTAGAAATTTGTTCAGATAACTTAGGACGAGCATTCTGATAGAAACTTTGGGGAGGTTTCATGAAAAAGTTAATCTTTTTTATATCTTTTACTTTAACTGCATTCTTTGCGTTTTCAGCTGATGAAAACAAAGGAGGAATCGAAGAGGTAATCGTCACAGCTGAGAGGCAAGCATCATCTATTCAAGATACTGCTTTATCTATAACTGCTTTTGATTCGACTCTGATTGAAGCATTAAATCTTAGGAATCAGGAAGATCTTCAGAATTATATTCCTGCTACAACTATTCAACCATATGATATTTCTATTAGGGGTATAGGAAGGATGTTTAGAGCTTTGGGTGGAGATCCTGGCGTAGGAACTTATGTTGATGGAGCATACTCAGTAGATTTCGGTATTGCTTCAACTGATAACGGTCTCTATGACGTAGAAAGAATTGAAGTCTTAAGAGGACCTCAAGGTACTCTATACGGAAGAAATAGTATTGGTGGTGCAGTAAATTTCATCAACACAAAACCGTCTCAAGATTTTGCTGCCGAAGTTAGAACCATTACAGGAAATTATGGTCTAGCTGAAGGCTATGGCTTCATTAACGGAGGCATAACCGATAACCTTAGTGCAAGATTAGTGGTGGTTAATAGAAGTCGTGATGGAGTGATCAAAGATTTAGGAATGGGACCTGATCTTGATAGTTATGAAGATGAAAATTACACCTTAGCTTTAAGATGGGAAAATGATAACCATACTTTTGATATTAGAGGTAATGAAAGAAGTTACGGAAGAATAATCAGTTCGGCTCAAGGAGCGGGTCTTTTAACCACAAGTGAATATGGCGGTAATGTGAGAAGAAATGATCTGATGGTTCATGGTTATAGGCCTGTCGATCCAAATACACCATGTTCGAGTTTGACTGATAGAACAGTGGCAAATTGTGCGACTCCCGGTTATGAGACATTTACTTTTAATCATAAAGGTCTAACAAGACATGGCCAGTTCTTAGTACCTGGCGTAGACCCTGCATTATTTGCTGGAACTGGAGTTAGTCCAAATTTTGCATACGGATATGATGCTAATATCTTATCCCAGACTATGTTAGGAGATGGTAAGAGTATCCCTTCTATGACTGGTGATGATCTAGTTACTTCAACTAATGGCTTTAATGATGAGTATTTTGACCATCAAGCAGGAACAATTAACTACACTTGGGATGTACAAGATAATCTAACTATTAAATATATCGGGTCTTATACGGACTACCTTTATACAAGAATTACAGATGATGATAGAACGGGTAATCCTAAATTTGATGAACAATTCCATGCTATGCAAGAGAATGAAAATTTTCAAAATGAAGTACAAGTATTTTGGGATATATCAGATGATTGGAGTTTCGTAGGTGGTCTTTTTGAATATCATGAAGAGATTGATCAAGATTTAGATTTCTTTAATCCAAATGGAGATCCTCGTTATTCTCAACCTGCTGATTACGGTGCTACAGTTGCCGCAGCAGCGCCTGGTGCCACGAGGCAAGTTCAAATGTTAACTGCTGTCGGTGTATACGGCGGTACTAATCCAACAGTACCAGCGTACACAACAACCGCTGACGCTTATACTGCTAGGGACGTTGGTTGTGGTATTGCAAGTTTATTAAATGCGGCTCCGGTTCCTGATTTTGCAGATCCTTCGCTGACGCAAGTGTGTATTATTTCCGGTCCTTGGGATGGAGAAAATGCAGTGCTTACAGAAGGACCAAATCCTTCTCCAGGGTCAACATTTATTTGGCAGACAGAAAATAAAACAGACGCTTTAGCTGTATATTTCCAAACTGAATACCAAATCAATGACACTTGGGCAATTACTTTAGGTGGTTCGTATAGTGAAGATGAAAAGGTAGCGAATGAAAACCTCGTTCAATACAATGAAGTTGAATTAACTTCAGCTAATCTGTTGGCTTATAACGTAGCTACTGGCGCATTAAATGCTGATGGTACTCCTACCGGAGAAGGTGTCATAAGATTTAAAGGGATTCCTTATTCTCGTTCTTTTTATAGATCAATGGAAAGAGAATTTGAAGAGTCTAACTATAGATTCAATCTTGACTATTCTCCAACAGATAACGCACTTTGGTATCTATCTGTTACTACGGGACATAGAGCAGGTGGATTTAACTTAGGTTATTTCTCAGCTTTCCCTAGTTACGATTCAGAAAATGTTACCTCTTATGAACTGGGTCACAAAGGTTCATATATGGATAATACACTTCAAATAAATGCTTCAACTTATCAATATGTTTATGAAGATATTCATGGCCAATTTGAGTCTCAAAGTTTCTTGGGTGGAACCAGTACATCAGTTATTGGGTATCCAGAAGCAGAGACAAAAGGTTTTGAATTAGAAGTGATCTATATGCCTGAACCAAACTGGATTATTGGTGGTAATTACAGCTATACAGATGCTAGATATTCGGAAGAGATAGTTGATGCATTTGGTAACCAAGGTGTTATCGAAGTTAATAATCCTAATGCTCCTGGATCTCTTTACACCATTAAAGAAAGAGAAAGACCGATCAATGGAGTTAAGATGGAAAGGATACCTGAGAATAAAATGTCAGTTTATTCTAACTATACCCAAGAGGTTAATGGCGGAACAATTGATTACTTGATAGGTGCTTCTTGGACTGATTCAATAATCTGGTCAGATGCTGCACTTCCATATGATGTTTCACCTGCATTTAGTCGTATAGACATAAAAGCAACTTGGAATAATGATGAGGGTGACTTAGAAGTTATGTTCTTTGTTAATAACATTATGGATAAAATTGGCGTAAGAAACATGTCTACAGATGACGAGACACAGGGCTTCTTAAGATCTGTTGTTCCTACGTTACCTAGAATGGGCGGTATTTCGTTTACCAAGAAGTTCGGCGCTTACTAAGCTACTAGGCTTATAAAAAGACCTGCTTAACGCAGGTTTTTTTATGTCTGTAACTTTAATAGATCTTTTGGAGATTGCTTCATTAAGCCATTAACGAGATACAGGCATAGTCCCGATACGATCAATATTCCAATGATTGGTCCCATGAACCAGATCTCAGGATAAAAGCCAGGTATGGTCTCGAATACTCTAGCTTCTATAAAGTAAACTCCGGTTTGAGCTATGGCAGAACCAAGCAGTCCAGAAACTAACCCTAGTATCGAGAATTCTATTAACGACGAAGTTCTAATAAACCTTCCTGTTGCACCTAGCGTTCTAAGTATTGCAGCCTGATGTCTTCTCTGATCGAATCCATCTTGTAAGGCAGAGAAAGCTAAAAACAATGCACTTAGGCATGTTAATAAGAGTATTGAATTTAAAGCCTTCGTGACCTGATTCACTATATCTCTAACTTGTTTGATCAATTCTTCAACTGAAAATACAGAAACAGTCCTAAATTCTCGCATTAATTCTGCAGCCACCTTTTGTTTAGCTTCTGGAATGAAGAAAGAAGTTATGTGGGTTGAGGACTTCTCTTTAAAAAGGGAAGGGTGTCCAATAACAAAAAAATTAGGAGAAAAACTCTCCCAATTAACTGCTCTAATACTTTGGATATAAGTCTCTATCGAACCATCTTCCATTTGCAGAATGATCTCATCATTCATATATAAATTATATCGTTCAGCGATTTCATCAGAAATAGATATTCCATTTTCCACTCCTTCTTGAAACCAATCTCCATCTACTATTTCGTTTTGTCCTGGAAGATCTTCCACCCAAGTGATATTAAAATTTCTATCAATAATGTCATCTTTATCTTTTATTCTAACAATCTGGGCATTCGCTACAGGATAGAAAAGATCAACTTCTATATCATTACCAGCTAGAAATATCTTCATGGATTCTTTATCTTCTTTGGTTATATTGATGGCAAAGTTGTTTGGAGAATTTTCAGGTATAGAGTCTTGCCAACTTCCTAACAAATTTTTACTCGCCGAGAATGTAATAAGACTCAAGCCAATGGCTACAGTGAACGCGAAAATTTGAAAAGAATTACTTAATCTTCTTCTTCTTAATTCAGATAACGCAAGGCTAATGGGATCTTGCGCGCCAAGACCTAACTTACTTTTACCCAATAATAAGTAGATGCAACCTATACCAATAAATGAAAAAATTATTACCCCACTGAAGATAATTAGAGAAAGAGTTATTTGATTCGTGTAAATGTATAGAAGCAATAAAAAGGCCAATAATCCCATGAAGAAAATAGGTAAGATATTTTGATTAAAGCTAATATCGTTTTTAAGCACGCGCATTGGTGAAATATCTAATAGCTTGGATATGTGCGGATAAATAAATCCAAATTGGCAAATTAAAACAGTCACACACGTCACATACAGAGGATAGAGGCTAGGTGCAGGTAATTCCGTGGGAAAATAAGAATCCATTAAGCTAATAAAATTAGACTGTAGAAACCATCCAAAAGTTAATCCTAGAACCAATGTTAGCAAAGTCGTATAGAGAAAAAGTAATAAATATAAACCTCTAATTTGAAAAAGATTCATACCCAATGTCTTAAGAATTGCTACATAACTGACATGCCTTCGCGCAAATCTCTGTGAAGAAATTCCAATAGTGCAGGCGGACAGTAAAACCGCTATTAAACCACCTAATAAAAAGAAGTTTTCTGAACGATCAATTGTTTTACCTAGAGAGCTGTCATCTTCGTCTAGAGATTCTATGTCATCTCCCTGATTTCTATTTTCTTCTAAAATATTTCTTATTCGACTGATTTCCTCATCAGGTCCAGTGAAGAGATAGTTGTATTCAACACGGCTACCTGGTTGGATAAGATTAGTTTTATCAATATCCTCTATGTTCATTATTGTTTTTGGCGCAAAAGCAAAGTTAGTTGAACCTCTATCAGGTTCATAAATGATAGTTGCTTCAAATATAAAGGTAGCATCACCTAAATAAATTTTATCTCCATACTCAAGCGAGAGAAGGTTTTTAAGTCTTTCATCCATCCATATATTTCCGGGGGTGGGGCTTTCTGTTGTTTTATAAGTACCAGAACTGTTTTTGAGCTCAAGCTCTCCAACAAGAGGATATGCATTGTCTACAGCCTTTATGGAGCTTAATTGCATTTCTTCTTCTGAAAATATGACAGAGGCTAATATAGCCATTTCAGAGGATTTAGAGTCTTTTAAATTTAAAGTCTCAAGCACGGCCTTTATAGAAGTGTCATTGGATTCAAATTTTAAATCACCGCCTAGAAATTCTTGGGTTTCTGAACTCAGAACTTTCTCCAATCTATCTGTAAAAAGAGAAATCCCTGAAACAATAGTCACCGCAAGAACTAATGAGAGCAGCATCGAAGTCAGGTAACCCGAACGGATTTCTCTCATAAAGAGTTTAAAGGAGAGAGTGGCGAGCATTAGTCGATGATTTTGCCGAGTTTAAGTTCTATTTTTTTATCACACTGAGAGGCTAAATCTTGGTCGTGAGTTACTATCACTAGAGCATTATCTGTTTCTGAATTAACCTCAAACAGTAGATCAGAAATTAATTTACCATTTTTTGGATCTAAATTTCCCGTGGGCTCATCTGCAAATAATATTTTTGCAGAGCAAGCAAAAGCTCTAGCGATGGCAACTCTTTGTTGCTCTCCTCCTGATAGCTGGTTTGGATAATGTTTTTGCCTATCTGAAAGTCCTACTCTTTCCAAAAAATACTCACCTTTTTTTCTAGGGTTGTCTTCAGATTTCAGTTCTGAGGGTAACATAACATTTTCAAGTGCAGTTAAACTCGGTAATAATTCAAAAGATTGGAAAACAAATCCTACTTTATCTTTTCTTAAAATAGCCCTTTCTTCTTCATTCAATAAGTGTAGATCAATACCATCTAATACAATCTCCCCGCTAGTAGCTGTATCAAGACCAGCTAGGAGTCCTAGTAGGGTGGATTTTCCTGAACCTGAAGGTCCAGTTATTGCTAATGATTTTCCTTCTTCGAGGTTAAAAGTAATATCATCCAGTATGACTAAATTACTTTCGCCAGAGGGTACTTCTTTCCTCAAATTTTTTGTAGTTAGGATCATATTAAGATATAGACTGATTTAGTTAATAAATTTATAGAAAATAAAAGAAATCTTTACGATTTAGGTGTATTACCTTACTATAACACCTCTTAATTTTTAATCAAAATATATTCTTAATTTATAATATTTAAACTCTATTAAACCAAAATGTTTCATCGTTATTTTTATATATTTTTGCTTCTAATTAAAAGCGGTCTTTTACTTGCTGATAAAGGCCAAGTAAATTTACTTATCTATGGAGACAGCATAAGTGCAGGTTACGCTATGGATAAAGATAAACAATGGTCAGAAGAGCTCCAAAAAATTCTAACTGAAGAAAAAATAAATTTAGAAATTATCAATAAGAGTCTGTCTGGTGAAACAACCGGAGGAGGGCTGTCAAGATTAGAAAGAGTTTTAGATAATTCGATGCCGTCTTACATTCTCATAGAACTTGGAGGAAATGATGCTTTAAGGGGCTATCCTCCTGCCAAAATAAAAAATAATATTGAACAAATGATCAATCTTTCGATCAAAAGAGGGGTAAAAGTCTTTCTGATGCAAATCAGGATACTGCCAAATTATGGAAAGCGTTATCAATCTTCTTTCGAGTCTATCTATCAAGATGTAGCAGAAGAAAACAGTATTCCCTTAATTCCTTTTATGCTCAATGATATAGCGCTTAATCAAGATCTCATGTTGGATGATGGAATTCATCCTAATGTCTCAGCACAACCATTGATAGCACAATTTATCTATAACAACCTTCTGCCTTTAATGAGTGAAGTAGATTAAAATGGTTATATGTTAGATAAACTAGAAATAGCAAAAGACTGGTTACCTAGATATACAGGTATGCCTTTGGAGCAATTCGGAGAGAATGTCTTATTAACCAACTTCTCAAATTATGTAGAAAATTTTGCTGATCGATTTAATGTTGATATCTATGGCGAAAAGAAACCTATGCAAGCGGCAACAAATTCGGATGGTCTAACAATTATTAATTTCGGAATCGGCTCTCCTAATGCAGCAACCATCATGGATCTGTTATCTGCTTATCAACCTAAAGGTGTCTTATTTCTGGGTAAATGTGGAGGCTTAAAGGACTCTAGTGAAATTGGACACTTCATTTTGCCAATAGCAGCTATTAGAGGTGAGGGGACAAGCGATAGTTACTTTCCTTCTGAAGTTCCAGCTCTTCCGTCTTTTAAGTTACATAAGTTTGTTTCAGAAAAAATTATTGAAAAAGGCTTCGATTATAGGACCGGAGTTATTCACACTACTAACAGAAGAGTATGGGAACACGACAAACCCTTTCTTGAGCATTTAAAGGCTACAACTTGTATCGGTATTGATATGGAGACAGCTACTATCTTTGTAGTCGGCCATTACAACGAGATTTCAAGAGGTGCGCTTTTATTAGTCTCAGATGTTCCTGTAACACCCGATGGAGTTAAAACAGAAGAATCTGATGAAGAGGTCACTAAAGAATGGGCAGAACAGCACCTAGAGATCGGCATAAGCTCTATGACGGAGATCAGTAAACGCGGTGAAGAAATACAGCATTTTAGGTATTAATAATATGATGAGATCTATTCATAAACTTTTAAGCAATCCAATCCTCATAATTGTAGTTTTTGCAGGAGTTTATTATTCCACTGGCGATTTCTTCTATTTGACCGGTGCTATTATGGCGCTAGTGACCTTGCAAGTTGTTTTTGAAAAAATAGTGGAAAAGAAAGTAGGCAAGGTGTTATTTTTTTCATGGTGTCTGCTGATACCTCTTGGGTCCTTAACTTTGTTTCTAAAAGACCCATTGTTCTTACAATGGAAATTTTCTATTGTTCATTGGCTCATGGGAACTATTTTGATTATAACTCATTTTTTTAAAGGACCTGTTTTACTCAAGACGCTGCTGAGTGCTCTTGGACCTCAATTAAAGACAGCTCCAACCATTGCATGGACACGAGTTACCTTTTTCGTCAGTTTTTTTACAATATTGATAGGGTTTATTAACTTATATTTTATTTATTATGCGAGTCTTGATGCGTGGGTTAACTTCAAGCTATATGGTGTAACTGTGCTTAATATGATTATGATATCCATGTCTACTTATTATCTATTCAATCAAGCAGATTCAGAACCTTTGAAGAATTAAAACAATTCAAAAAAAACCTCACTAATCAATCTTTAATAGTTTCTAAATAAATTTGCACAGTTCTTGTAATTTGTGCATTATGGATAGCAGAAAAGGATTTCGATGTGTTGATTAAGTAGTTTCTTTTGGGAGAAGAGAAATTATTTATTTGGGGAAAAAATGTGAATAAATCCTTACTCTATCTTTTTAGTATTCTAATAATCATTCCTACTTCTTTATTTTCAGCTGATGAAGATAATAACAGAGGTGGAATTGAAGAAATTACTGTAACTGCAGAAAAAAGAACATCTACTGTTTCCGACACGTCGATGTCAATTACTGCTTTTGATTCATCTTTGCTTGAAGACTTAGGTATGCAAGGCGCTGATGATCTTATGGATCAATTACCAGCGACCACACGTGATGCTTACGATGTAAGAATTCGAGGTGTTGGTAGAAACTTTAGAGCATTGGGTGGTGACCCTGGTGTTGCTACTTATTATAACGGAATCTATTCTCCTGACTTTGGTATTGCTGCATCTGAAAATTACTTATACGACGTTGAAAGAGTTGAAGTGCTTAGGGGCCCTCAGGGTACTCTTTATGGAAGAAACTCTATCGGTGGAGCAATTAACTATATTACTAAAAAACCTGCTTTTGAAGCCGAGGGTGAGGTAAGAGCAGTATTAGGTGATTACGGACTAGAACAATATTTCTTAATGTCTTCTGCACCAATTACAGACAACTTGGCTTATAGATTTACAGGAATTACAGTAGAAAGAGACGGAGTTCAAAAAAGTATCGGAACAGGTCCAGACACTAACTCATTAGATGATGAGAACATGACTTTTACTCTTCTATGGAATATCAATGATGATATGTCTTTCCAGGTCAGAGCTAACGATAGGATGTCAGACAGAATTATCAACAATAATGTCCTTCTAACAGAAGGTTATGCGGATAATAGAGGAACCAGAAATACGAAGGATGCTGTATACGGATTAAGAAAAGCTACGGCTACTACTCCTGGTGCGGTGTCCTTTACTAATCCGATAACTGGAGCTACTGGTTATGGAGCGCCTCTCAGACCAGGTGTTGATCAATCAGGTTTTCCTTGGAGATTAAATCCAGCTTACGGATCTAGCGGTCCTGATGTTATCGGAACATTTGATGTAAATGTGAACGATGACAATAATTGTGGAGATTTTCCATACGGACCTCCAGGATGTGCTGCCAACCATGTCATGTTTGAACAAGAAGGCATACAGAGTAAATTTGTATGGGATTTGAATGACACAACAACAATCACTTATATGTATGGTGCTGTAGACTTCAACTACACCTTTAATATTGATCTCGATAACATCAATTCAGATTTTTCTCAATATAGAACCACAGTCTTAGAAGATGTTCATATGACCACTCATGAAATCAATGTGAATTGGATGATAGGAGATGACATAGAAGTCACATCTGGTTTATTTATGATGGATGAGAATAGACAACAAAATTACACGTTAAGTAATAATGTTCTGAATATTACTCAAGCGGCTAATTATGGAAGTCTTGATGTGCCTTTGGGTCTTATTTCACCTTTATTGCCTGTGCAAGTCAGCATCATGACTGCACTGGGCTGGCCCAATGCTGCTTTGGCACCTCACGTGAAAGTAGGTCAAGCTCCTCTGGGTACTACAATAACTGGAAGGTGGCAGGGTGATCCCCTTGGATCTGTCTATAATCATGTAAATGAAAATCAAACGGATGCAGTGGCTTATTTTACTCAAGGAACTTGGAGAATTAACGAAGAGTTTTCTCTAACGCTTGGTGCAAGATACGCTGAAGATGAAAAAGAAGCTTTGGAGATGAGGGGAGGGTATGCTGAACTGTATGCCAGCGCACTCGGTGGATTGATTCCTTATGCTAATCTCGCAATTCCTGGAACTCCTTTTATACCAGTAGGACCTGATTCAACAGTAGAAGCTCAAACTAACGTAGGAATGGGTAACGCGACTTGGAATTATAATCCAGCCACATTAGCTCAATTGACGGCACTCGCTGGTGCAGGTTTGTTACCTGCAGCTGCAGTTTATCCAGGATCTATTGATCCTGCTCAACCCATTACACCAACATGTGATATTACGGCAACAACTTGTGCAACTCCACTTAGAGTAGGGCAAGGTATTCCTTATTCATATACAAGTAGTATCGCAGGTCAGAATACTTGGGATGATACAAATGTTAGGGTGAATTTAGATTATGAGCCTAATGAAAATCAACTTTGGTATATATCTTATACAACTGGATTTAGAGCAGGTGGATTTGCTCTTGGTGTTTCTGGTCAAAGGGATGATTCTCGAGATGCTAATGGTATTCCTGATGGGACTGGTTCAATTTTAGTTGATTATGATGAAGAGCAAGTAAGCGCATTTGAGCTAGGATATAAAGGTCTTCATCTTGATGATACATTGCAAATCTTTGCTTCTATTTATCATTACGACTACGACGGATATCAAGATGAGCTAGAGCAATTTGATCCTATAAGAGGTGCGGGTACGAATTTTGTTTCGAATGCCGATGGTATTACCAACGAAGGTTTTGAGATTGAAATGCAATATCAGGCAAATGATCGACTTAACATAGCAGGTAATTACAGTTATACCAAAACAGAATACGGAGAAGATTATTTTGTCTTAACTGTTGATGATCCTTTAAATCCTGTTGCAGTTTTTGGAACATGTACTCAAGGTTATGTATCTTGTGAGGACGATAATCCAGCATTTGTAACTGACTATACAGCTAATCTTAAAGGTGGACCTCTGAAAGGGATTCCTGAAGAAAAGTTCGTTATCAATTTAACTTATGAAATGGACTCCTCGTGGGGACCAATTTGGTTATTCGCAACTTACTCTTATACAGGTGACTTTTCTGCCTCGGGAGTTCAAAGAGAGCTTGATAGAATCGACTCTCGTGAGATTACAAATATAAGTGCCTCTTGGTACAGTGAAGATGGAAGTGTAAACGTCAGAGCTTATATCGATAATCTTATGGATGATGACATGTATTATGCTTTATCCACTTCTGATGCATCTCAGAATTTTAGAAAGACTGCTAGTGCATTAAGCCCGAGAACCATGGGAGTAGATGTAAGATATAAATTCTAATCTTAGCAATTGAAAGAAGCAGGCCGAAAGGCCTGTTTTTTTTGTTGTAAAGAAAATAAAAAATATGCTAAATTAATCATGTCTTAACAGACATTTGTTTAAAAAGGACTTAAAACGCAGTTAAAAACTGCACATATGGGGAGGATACCATGCATAGGATTATCTATTCGTTAATCACTTTATCAATTTCACTATTACCTCTGTCTCTATTTTCAGCTGAAGAAGAGAGCACAAGAGGCGGTATTGAAGAAATTACTGTCACGGCAGAAAAGAGAACTTCTACTGTCTCTGATACTTCAATGTC
>Ga0209631_10003688_pt1 | contig 17434 bp, 19 predicted proteins | sample COG_08_FD_184752 | JGI IMG/M metagenome (GOLD analysis project Ga0209631, IMG submission 184752) | Pelagic Microbial community sample from North Sea - COGITO 998_met_08 (SPAdes) (version 2) | ecosystem: Environmental > Aquatic > Marine > Neritic zone/Coastal water | place: Helgoland, sampling...
GACCTATTGGCCTCTTCGCTTTTGAATTTATTTTTTGCCAAAGACTGCTGCTTATTTTTCAACATTTCAGCCATGCTGATTTTAGGTTTATCTGACACAAGGTTCCCTTTTCAAAAAAAGACCTTAGCAGACCAAGAGAGAATGACAATAAATGCACAGAGATCACTTCAAAGATTTTATGTTCAAAAAAATTCAATTCCGTGTTTCGGCACATAAAAATTTGCTTTTAACCGTTGTTCACATATTTCTTCGTTGCTAATACGGCGGTGCTATGGCGGTTGTCCTCGCTTGCCGGATCACATCAGAGTGGAGCGATCCTATCTGGGCATTTCAATTCCTAATAAAAAACGTATTAATACGTTCATTTTTAATATGTTGTAACATAAGTAAAACAAATACTATCAATAAGTTATCCAACGAAACTTTCGTATTTAAATGACAAATCAATTCGAAAATGTGAGTGTTTAAAGCATGATTAAGCTTTTAATTTAACAAAAAAGCAGAGCAATAATGGGCAGTTTGGAATACAATGATTTTTCCACACAAGCTGACGAAGTGATGACACCTAACAATGCAAAAGTTGAAATGGTGAATGTTGGTGGTCAAAATGTGATGAAAATTTCCGCAAAACCTGGCTGGAAATGGTCTACAGATACTAAACCTGTGGTCGGCACAGAAAGCTACCAAGCAAAACATGTCAGCGTTATTGTCGAAGGTTCAATTACATGCAGGCATGATGATGGGTCAGAAATAACCTATAATGCAGGAAGTGCTTATTTAATTGAACCAGGCTATAATGCTTGGGTAAATGGAGATACCACCGCAGTCGCATAAGAATTTCACGGTTTATGGGGTGAAAAAGGATAAAGCCGCCTGCTTGGCGGCCCCAAACAAGCCTTAATGTAGCTAAGGGGCAGTCATGGTCTTCATGTTTGCCTCTTAGGGCATTGAAAAACTGTTGATCACCCGTACTAAAGGCGTTGATTATATTTGGCAAAGAGTTGTCATACTTAAACGCTTTATTTTTTTTAAAATCATTCTGCTATCTTTTGATTTCAAAATATAAGAGCGTGGGTGGGATGCCACTACATTTCTCTCGTAAGCGGGCTCTTTTTCGATAAAAAGCACCTTATCTGCGTTACTCATATTAGCTTTGGTTGTAATTTTTGCACTTGGCTTGCCGGAAGGCGAAGATAACTTGGAAGCTTGGCCAATCGGTCTTACATCATGCCCAACCCCATCATGTGATTTTTAATAATTTCGCTTACGCGCGAAACAAACTGATAAGACATTTAAACCGATGACAATGTTTTTCTGCCTGACTGTGCGAATACAAAATTGATCTAAATCTTATTTGTCATCGTACCTTCTGCACCAATCACAAAAGGGCATCTGCCCTCTCCTGTCTGCGTCAGTTGCCACTTTCGTTAAAACGGCTCAGGCCACCGCTGATCAAGATGCGGCATAAAACAGTAAGGAAAGAATTCATGTTTTTGGCAAAAAAGATCTTGGCAACAAACCTCGTATTGACGGGAGCTTTAATTGGAACAGCTACCCTCACAATTATAGCATATGGCTGCAAAAATAAAAAAGACAGCTCGATAACAGAGGAACGCACATCATGAAAAAGGCATTTGTAATATATCTAGGTGCATGCTTGATTGGCACCTTTACCTTTGCGGCGGGCAGTTCTAACGACTCGTCTTCCAGCTCTGATCGATATGGACCATCAAGTGCAGAAACAAACCGCTTTTCTAAGATCAATGCTCTAATCAGGCTAGAAAAATTTGCTGAAGCACATGCCGAACTGAAAAACCTCTCGCCTCAAACAGACGAGGCAGAGCGTCAAAACCTTTTAGGGTTTACCGCTAGAAAATCTGGCGATTTGGTAGCAGCAGCCAGCTATTATAATACTGCATTGACGATTGACCCCAAACATATTGGCGCGCTGGAATATCAAGGCGAGTTATTTATTCAACTTGGTGATATTGAAAAGGCTCAGGAAAATTTAGCAAAATTAGAAAAGATATGCTGGCTTCCTTGCAATGAAGAATATAAGCTTAGAAGTGCTTTAGAAAAAATGCTCACCAATTAAGTTTGCTGCTATGCAAAAGCGTTCTGGCGCTAGATATTATCTTCGTCAGAACACTACTTTCATGCTTAAAAAGCGTTTTTTTTAAAGTTAGGGGCCGTAATTGAAACTGAAAATAGCGGTTTGGCTTTCATTATACGCTTGCACGATTGTAGCAGCTTCGGGCGCTATTTGGTTTGCAGGTAATTTGAATGCTAACAATTGGATTGCGCCTGATGTAGCGCCGCCTGCATGGCTTTTTGGCCCCGTTTGGACTGTCTTATATCTGTTTATTGCAACAAGCGCCTATCGCGTGATTTATGCAGACCCTCATAAGCTAAAAGGCGTTGTCTTAGCTTTATGGAGCTTACAAATGTGTTTGAATACACTTTGGACACCTGTGTTCTTTGGCGCATTTGATTTACCCGGCGCTCTCGCTCTCATTGTGGTGCTTTGGGCGGTAATTGGATCGTATACTGCTTTTAGCTTCTCAATTGATCGAAAAGCTGGATACCTGTTTTTGCCTTATTGGGCATGGGTCTCCTTCGCCACAGTTCTAAACTATAAATATATGATTTTGAATCCGCTTTAACCTATTCTTAAAATGAATGCCGTGTCGGTTCTCCTAAATAAGGTTTGACTATCCATCATGCGACCTCTTAATCGAACCGGCCTCGCTATAATATTAAGCTTACTTGCATTGGCATTGTTCGATGCAATGGGTTTGATTATAAAGCTGCTTTCTTCAAAGTTTTCTGCTGCCGAGCTTTCGACCTGGAGAAACCTATTCGGATTAATTCCAGCGTTTTTAGTACTTTATTCGTCTAGAGCTTGGCGCCAAGCAGGGCAGGTTTTTAAAATTAGGCAATGGAAACTAGCTCTTTTTAGGGGCGTTATTGCCACGCTAGCTCAGCTTTGTTTTTACATGTCACTCGGCCTGATGGCGTTTGCAACCGCGTCTACAATTACGTATGCCGGGGCGCTTTTTACAACTGCGTTTGCGATACCAATTTTAGGAGAACGCGTAGGTTGGATGCGCTGGGGGGCGGTTATCGTCGGGTTTGTTGGTGTTGTTTTTATATTGCAACCTGGCAGTGATGCGTTCTCATTTTTCTCAATCTTACCCTTAGCCGCAGCGGCATTCTATGCGCTGCTGACAATCACGGCTAAATTATTTGATAATGAGGTGCCTAGTGCGTTGGTAAATCTGTACTCTTCAGTTATTTCAACTGCTTGCGCCACGATTATAACCATGCTCTTTGGTGGATTTACTATGTTTACTTCTTTTGAAGAGGTTCTCTGGTTAGTACTTATGGGAGGGGTTGGCGGATCTGCAGTTCTTTTATTGGTGACCAGTTACCGAATGACAGAACAAAGCAATTTGGCGCCATTCAGTTATTTTGGAATTCCTATCGCTTTTTTATTTGGATGGGCATTTTTCAACGAAACACCTTGGAACACATTATTCCCAGGCGCAGCACTCATTATTCTTGGAGGTTTGTTAATTGTTTGGCGGGAAAGTGCCCTCGCAAAACGTTAGAGCTAGAATTTTTATTGCGATAAAATTTGTTCAACGAAACCCTACACCCCTTTCAATAGCTTTGGCAGGTTGTTTTTTGAAGTTTGACTTATGAGTTGCATATCCAAAAAGATTTTCTGTCTACGCCAAGTATAAATATACCCCTAAGGGCACTAAAGGCACCCCACTGCTTTATAAGTAAGCCCTGCAATCTTAATAATAAGTTAGCGCAACAAACATCAACAAGCCCCGCCCCCTCTGCCGTCTGAAAGGTTTTCGCTTTGCCTGTTTGGTATTGGCTATGGAGTTTGGATCTATCACCGCTGGGGCGATTTCCACCAGCCGTTACGCTCTGCCACCCATTCGTCGAATTGAGCGCGCTAGGCCCGAACAACTGACCGTGAGATTGGACGCTGGCGTGGTGAATGATCCGGTAGCACATGAATGTCGCGATATTGTCATGCCCGATCTGTGCTGTCCTTCCCGGCGAAGCTTCAGATTGAATGCCAGAACGGAAGTTTGCACTCTCGATTGCAAGAAAGCTACGACTGCATAAGGGGCTCACGCATATGGCCGATATCAGCAGCCGCACTTTGCAGGGGATTGAGCGCAGGGCGAATGCCAGCCCAGAGACATTCAAGTGTATCGCCTCTGTTCTTGAAACCGATTTTGAAAATCTTTGGAAGGAACAGGAAATGCCAACTGAAGAACAACCCAAAATGCCCTGGCTTTCAGCCGAAGTGAAAGACGTCATGGAGTATATAAGTGACATCAAGGCATTCTACATACACCTCTTTGCCTCTGTCGTGGCGATCACTGGCCTGACGATCATAAACCTGTTCTTGACGTCAAGATATTGCTGGATGCTTTGGGCCGCGTTTGGCTGGGGCATTGGCCTCCTCTGCCATGGTATCAGTGTCTTCTAAGTCTTCAATCCATTCGGAAACACTTGGAAGAAACGGCAAATCGAGAAGCGGATGTGCCGCCAAAGATAAACATGATGCCTACTAGCAATGGTGGATATACTCACAAAACTCGATCGGGATCATGCACAGCGCCAAAACAGGAACGCAAACTATGGCTCCAAGCCTTCCGCTGCATCGCGCAGGCCTCACAAGATTCTTAAGAGTGAATTTTCAAAATTGCTATTTTTGGCGCGGGAATTGCAAACCTATCCTCTAAGAATAGGAGGATAGACATGTCAGAGGTCAATAATGTCGGGCTAAATGCATTTCTCGCGCAGCAATACGCGCCGAAGCAATCGGAAAAAATAGCTACCCCCGCTTCAAGCGAAAAAGTAAAATCTGAGCCAAGCAAAAATGCCGATGAGCGCTCTGTCGTGGTTAAGATAAGCGCCGCCGCACGCTCTATGCTTGAAGAGACGCGCGCGCTTGAAAAGCGTCAGGCCGATGCAAATATAGCCAATGCGGCGATTGATAAGCGTTTGGAGACCGTACGCTTGGACAGCCAACGCCTTGAAGAAACGCTATCTGCAAAAGCCACAGAGGCCGCTTAAAAACCGAACTATATAATTTGACGAAACGCCAATATAGTCTACATTTTGGCCATGATTACGTGGTGGAGACATATTTTTAAGCCGTGGAGTGCGTTTGCGACACTGTTCATTATCACGGCCAGTCTTAGCCTGGCAAACCCAGAAGACCTATTAGATCAGTTGGCGCTCAGCGCCTCTGAACAAGAGGCGCAGCCGATAATTTCAAAGCTTTGGAGTGAATGGACCAGCGCGCATAGCTCTAATGCCGAAGGAAGCCTGATGCAACGTGGCATCATTGCGATGAATCAAGGGCGTATCGATGATGCAGATGTGCTGTTCGGCAGGTTGATTTTTATAAATCCTGATTTTACCGAGGCGTGGAACAAACGTGCCACTTTACGTTTTATCAAGGGCGATTACGTAGGCTCTGAAGCCGATATTTATGAAGTTTTGATCCGGCAACCACGCCATTTTGGAGCCTTATCAGGCTTGGGTTTAATAAATATGAAATTGGGTGAATGGCGAAAGGCCATTAACGCGTATGAAAGCCTTCTAGGCGTGTATCCCCATAGCCCCGATGCCAAAACCTATCTTCCCGCGTTGAAGCGGAAACTGGGTGAAATTGAACTTTAGACGTTTTTGAACCAGCAAGGGGTCTGGCGTGCAACGAGGGCAGACCAAACCCTAATGAGCCTGCGGGGCCTTTAACACGTGCCTGCTGTTCTTTTTCCCAAAACAATCTATAGATAACTCCACCCGATCTTGGAACAAATGGTGGGTCATGAATTTTCGACAATTAGAAGCCTTCCGAGCCACAATGCGTTACGGCTCAATCACGCGTGCGGCAGCGTCATTGAATCTTTCGCAACCTACGGTGAGCCGTCTGATCAAAGATCTCGAAGCTCAGATAGGCTTTGCCCTTTTTATCAAATTGGGGCGTGGCATCAGGCCAACGACAGAGGGACAAAAATTTTATGAAGGCGTAGAGGCCACGTTTATGGGCCTTGACCGGCTGGATGATTTGGCCAAAACACTGGAAAGCAGTTCTGGGGGCACCCTTTCTTTGGGGGTCATACCGTCGCTAGCAACGATAGAAATTCCAAGTGCCATAAACAGCCTATATCAGGCCCGACCTGACGTTAAATTACAGATCTACCTGCGTAACACACCTGCCATTATCGAAGCTATTCAATTGCAGCAATTGGATCTGGGCGTGATCAGCCGGCAACCGCCCTATAATGGCGTTGAAATCCTGTATCAAACCACCCTGCCCTATGTTTGCTTGGTTCCCGAAGAGCACGCTTTGGCTGGTTCTCAAACTGAGGTGAATTTGAACGACCTAGCGCAGACAGAAACCTTTATTACTTTTGGTGGCATTTTTCCCGAACAGATAGCCGGTCTGGATACGGCAACCATCGCCCATCTAAAGCAACGCTCGCGTTTATCGGCGGCCAATATGCCGATGGCCGCGGCATTGGCAAAAGAAACCGGCGCGCTGGCGATCGTTGACGTTTTATCCGCCGGAGTCGCTGTCGGAACAGGTGGTGTGACCAGCCTGCCACTGGTTCAAAATCTTGAATATCATCTGGCTGTTGTCGCGCAAAATGCTGGTACATTGTCACGTCACGGGCAAGAATTGGCGGGCATTATTGCCAAGCGCTTAGACAGAATTCGATGTTAAGCAACCGGCAAATCTCTTATCCAGCCCGCGCGCGGCGGTTGATTTTCCACCCGCACCTCAACGTTTAAGCCCGCGCGCCAATAGCCTTTGTCGAGAAGAGACAAACCTATATTGTTTTCTAAACGCGGCGAATATATTCCCGATGTGATTTCACCAATTTTTTGTCCCTCACAAATCACAGGCCATGGGATTGCGCAGGTTGGCACGGGGGGGGCTTCAAATTCAACTGCATGGATCAACCGCTGAGGGCCTTGCGCAGCGATCGCGCATACCGCATCCCGGCCGATGTAATCAATAGAACCGCTCACATCACAAAATTTACCCAGCCCTATTTCAAATGGATTGTTTTGAAGGGTCATCTCATTGCCATATGAAAAAAGGCCGCCCTCAATCCGTTCGATCAGATTGGGGCAACCGGGGCGGATGTTATACGCTTGCCCTGCCCTCCAGAGCAAATCCCATAACCCGGGGCCATGCGCCGCCCCCTGCACATAAATCTCAAACCCGCCTTGGCGCGAATACCCGGATCGGGCGATAAGCTGCTGGGTTCCCTCAACCTCAATCCACCCAAATTTGAAAAATCCAATATCGCGTATATGTGGCCCGAAAACCTCAGCCAGCAAAGCCTCAGCTTGCGGCCCCTGCACGGATAAAGGAAAAACATCAGGCTCATGAATATAGGCATTTAGCCCCCGGCCCAAGGCCAGCCCTTTCGCATAAAGTAGTAAATCGCTATCGGCGATTGACAGCCAAAACCGATCTTCGGCCAGCTTTAAAAGAACCGGATCATTTATCAGCCCCGCTTGGTCATCAATGATCGGCACATATAGACACTGCCCCACCTGTGCCTTGCTGATGTTGCGCGGGGTCATCAATTGCACCAAAGCGCCAGCATCTGGGCCCGATATTTCAACCTGCCTTTGGCAAGACACATCCCAAAGCTGCACATAGGCGCGCAAATGCCAATAATCTTCTTCAACACTGGTTTCAAAGGCTTTGGGCAAGAGCATATGGTTGACCACGGAAAACCCCCGAACCCCCAACGCCTCGACGCGATCCGTATAAGGTGTGCGACGAATACGCCGCGACATATTTAAGCCATCAGCCATTGGTTAATCTCCTGACCACCAAACAGAGTAAGAATTCGGGTTGATAATGATCGGAATGTGGTAATGGCCTTCCCGATCAGGCATGGAAAAACGAAAGATGATTTCATCCATAATGTGCAGTCTTGCGCGAATGAGATCTTGGTTTTGCCAGAAATCTTTGGTTTCAAAGACCAGTTCATAGCGGGCCTCGGGGCTCAAAAGCCGCGCATCCAAGTTTTCTTTAAGTCGCCCGCCAGCATCCATCTGAGTGTCAAATAAACAATTTTGATTGGTCAGATTGATCAGGCGGACAGGAATAAACCCAGCATGTGTGCCATCAAATCCGTTCAGCGTGTGAGATGTTAAAACGGCCATTATTCAATCGATGCCTTATCACGTTTATCGGAGGTGGCTGCTACGATCGGGCTAATAACACCACGACATTTCACGTTGAGGCAAGCGGTCTTTCCGCTGGCCATCGCCCGCGCCAAAGCAGGGCCCAAAGCGGCACGATCCTCGACCAATTCTCCATATCCCCCCATACCTTCAAAAAGGGTGTGAAACGGAATATCGCGAAAATCGGTGGCAAAATGGGAACCGTTCGCAAATAAACGCTCTTGCTGCTGGCTGATACAATCCAATCCGCCATTATTATCTATTACAACGGTGATCGGCAGCTTTTCCTGAAACGCCGCTTCGATGGATAAGCCACCCGACAAAAAGGCGCCATCCCCCGAAATTAACACGACATTACGTTCCGGATGCGCCGCTTTTGCTGATAGGGCAAAGCTTACCCCCACGCCCAGCAAGCTATAATTCCCCGGGTGCAAAATGCCACCAAGTTTTTGACCACGCCACCCAGCCATATTAACGGCAATTTCCGACCAGAAATGCGTGTTGCCGCCGTCAAAAACCAACCAATCCTGATCCTGTAACTGGCTTTGCACATCCAATGACAATTGCAGCGGGTGCATTTTGCGCCCCTGCGCTTGATCGAGTGTATTTTCTGTATCCAAATGCGCGTACCATTCATCAACCCATTTGGCGCGGCGCGCTTGCTGCAGCTCAAGCCAAGGGGCAAAATTGACTTTCACACCTGTCAAAAGATCCAAAAATGCAGCGGGGTCGCTGAGTATCACCCGATCTGCCGCGCGATTGTAATTAAGTTCTTCGTGGCTGCCATTGATACAGATCAAACGCGTTTCCGCTTTGATAAAAGGCGGATTTCCGAAATTCATTTGATTGTCGAGCCGCCCTCCAATCATCAATATTATATCCGCGTCGTGCAACGCCTCTTTAGAGGGGTGATATTGGTGAAAATCCGCCAAACCCATATAGGTTTCACATTCCTCACCCAGTAGTTTCTGATGATAGGGAACGTTGAATACAGGAATTTTCAACGCTTTCGACGCGTCTTCAAGGTTTTTTTCCGCGTGTGACCACCACACCCCGTGCCCTGCGATGATAACAGGGCGCTTTGCCATATGAAGCAGGTTTATCACATCTTCCATCACCGCTGGTTCTGGCCAAGCTTTTGGCAAAGGCCTGTCGCTACGGTCAAACGGGCGCTCATGACGACCTGCATCCGCCGAAAAACTCGCAAACATTAAATCAACCGGCAGGCTGATATGCACAGGCCCTGGATAACCAGTGGTTGCCGCTGTCCAGGCCCGATCGACAAATTCGCTGATCCGCTCACCATCGGTAATTTGAACCGAATATTTCACCAATGGGGCCGCGATGGCAACATCATCAATTTCTTTAAACCCGCCTGCACCTTGGCGCTTCAGCGTCGAAGACCCGGTCACAAATATCACTGGCGCTCGTTCGCCGCCAGCCTCCAACATGGCCGGCACCGCATTTGCGAAACCTTCCGGACCAACCAAGCACACAGCCGGTTTGCGCGTGATACGCGTATGACCATCAGCCAAATGTCCAGCAACCTGTTCATGGGGGCAGTTGATCACGGGCATTTGACATTTCATAAACCCTTCGAGCGCAGGGTTACAAAAGCCACCAGCAAGCGTAAACACATGCTCAGCACCTTTTTCTTTGAGTGCACGCGCGAGTATCTCGCCACCACGCAGTTTTATCTCTTTGCTCTTTTCGTTCACAGGATCTTCACCTTCTTACCCATTTAACCCACCTAATCTAGCAGGGCATGATTATTTTTTACGATCATCGCAGGCGTCAAATCGGATATGTTACGCGCACCCAATTGTGCCATCGCAGCAGAAACATCATAGGCCAAACCGCTGAACAATGCGTCCAGCCCCCGGGCACCATCAGCCGCCAACGCGTAAAGCACCGGACGGCCCAACATCACCATATTGGCGCCACAAACCAAGGCCTTCACGATATCTTCGCCATTGCGAACGCCGCTATCAAAAAGCAACGGATAATCCGGACCAAGCGCTTGCCGGATCAATGGTAACACTGCAATTGACGCCGGCGCGCTGTCCAACTGGCGCCCCCCATGCGTGGAAATATAAATCGCATCTGCGCCGCACTCTTGCACCTGCAACGCGTCGGGCACCGAGGTAATTCCTTTAACCACCAGCTTGCCCGGCCACAATTCACGCAATCGTTTCAAAAATTCCCAATCCGCTAAAGCGCGGCTTGCATCTCGATCAAAACCATCCCCATTATTCGGAAAGTTCAGGGGTTTGGGCACGCCGTTTGCCAAAGTTGCGAGGCTCCACCTTGGATGGGTTGCGAAATCAAAAAATTGTTTTGACCTCATCCGAAAGGGCATTTTAAACCCATTCGCAACATCGCGCAAACGCCGGCTCACTTGAGGAACATCCACCGTGAATACCAAGGTTGAATATCCGGCATTTTGGGCCCTTCGCACCAAAGAAAGCGTATGATCGAGCGGCGGTGTTACATAAAGCTGAAACCATGCATAAGTACCGGCCCATTTGCGCATATCCTCAAGGCGGCTTGACGCTGCAGATGACAATCCCACCGGAATCTGCGCAGTTTTCGCAACTTGCCCCATTATTTGGTCAGCCTTGGGATACGAGAGATTACACATTCCCATCGGCGCGATTCCAAAGGGCAGCTGAAACGATTGATCGATAAATTTTGTGGTTAGGTTTCTCGGGTCAACCTGGCGTAAAACACGTGATTGGAGTTTAATACCATCAAATGCCTGTTCATTGCTTGCCTTGCCAATTTCTCGCCCTGCCGCCCCATCAATAAAGTCAAAAATAAGTTTGGGAAGCCGCTTTTTGGCCAGAAAGCGCGCATGAGTTGCGTCAATAACGCAGGGCGCGCCCCATTTGATTGAACTTTCGTAAGACACATATCCCCCAACGCCTTTACAAAAAGGGATACTAAAGCCGCTAGGCAAAAACAATTCGCTTTTATTTTGCCATTCATACATTTTTTGTATGAATTTATTGAGGCAAATATTCGTTATCGAGGTAACAAACTTATTTTAAATTCTGACAATTGTTATGTTCTGTCCGCCATCTAATACGAGGGCCAAATGGCAAACACCGCCAATTTAGATGGAAAACTTAAATAAATCTGTATATGATTAAGCATGCTGAAGTTTTACTAAAAAGAAAATTCGATGAATAAAGTCATAACGATCACATGCATCGTACTTTTTTGCGCCACTGCAGCAAGCGCACAAACGGTGCCAGCGACGCAAAATGGTAAAACCAACTTGGAAAATGCAACATCAAATTTAGGCCCCGCCTCTAAATTAACAGGCAGTTTTTTATTTATAGCCCTGTTATCGTTGATCGGAGGCAGCAATTCAAGCTCTGCTTCCGGCTCATGACTTTATCGGGTTAAGTTTTGCTATTGCCCGTGAAAACCATTTGATACTTACCTTTGCCAAGATTCCGTCTTCGCCATTTAGCATTCCAAACCGCAAAGAAAACTCACGGTTTTTCTTCATGCTCTCAATAAGTGGCTCATCCAACTCGAAAGAGACCAAACACCCCTGAGAAACACATGTGACAAAACAGTAGGTTTTTGGATCAATATTTTCCGATGACATCTCTAAGCCAAATGCCAGATCTATTTGAAGCGGAAGCAGCACCTCAAAGATTATTTGTTCCTTTTTCAACGCAATTGTAATTATTGAAAAAGACCGTTTTTCACTAGTATTTTCACGTAAGGTTTGTTGTAATATGCAAGTTTCAATTTCCTGCTCAAGCGTGCAAATACTTTCCAAAAAATCATGCTGTGTGCGCGTTATAGAGATATCATTCACCTCTACTTCGGGTTCTTGCGAAGCAACAGAAGCCGGGCTAAGACTTGGAATTCAATAAAATTTTAGCTCTCAGCGCTGTTTTCAAGCGACGCTTATCGATAACCTCTGTTCACCGCCCCATAAGCTTTGATAAACTAAACATCACTAGATATTGTTTTTAATTAATTTTTATAAAAAATAAGAGATCGCATAGCACGCGATGCTCTTAAGAATCCGTCGATCAAAGCTTTTGCTTGGAACACCTTTTAGATTTACTTAAGCGCTCTTTCTAGAAATAATTTTGTTTCGCTGTGTTGAGGCGCGCCAAACAGGCTTTGCGCCGAGCCTTCTTCTAAAATAGATCCATCCTTAAGAAAGCAGACCTTATCGGCGGCCTGCCTGGCAAAACCCATCTCATGCGTGGCCAATATCATCGTCATACCCTCAGATTTGAGCTGCAGCAAAACATCTAAGACTTCTCCAACCAATTGTGGGTCCAAAGCAGAGGTGATTTCATCAAAAAGCATCACTTCGGGACGCATCGCCAAGGCCCGTACAATCGCAACGCGCTGCTGTTGCCCGCCTGAAAGTTGATCTGGATAATTATGCATTCGATCCGCAAGGTTAAAACGCTCGAACAGAGTTTCAACTTGCAACCCGAGCGTTTTGCGAGGGAGGTTGTGCACCCGCCGCGGCGCCAACATGGCATTTTCAAGCGCGGTCATATGCGGAAATAAATTAAAACTTTGAAACACCATCCCAATGCGCCCGCGAATAGCTTGTGGGTCTAAGCCAGGCTGAGAAATATCATCTCCATCAAGAAAAATTTCACCATCATCGATTGGGTCTAAAAGATTAATACACCTGAGCAAAGTTGATTTTCCAGCGCCGGACGCGCCGATAAGACACACCATTTCACCTTGCTGAACATCCAAGCTGATACCATTGCACACCGCATTGTAGCCAAACCGCTTCACCACATTGCGCAGTTTTACCTTACTCATCAACGTCTCTCGCGCGTTTGCTTTGCCATTAAATAATCAGCATAGCGTGTGGCGGGGATCGTAACGGCCAAAAATATGATCGCGGCCCCAACATAGGGTGTGAAATTAGCAAGCAAAGACTTGAACACACCAGCCTGGCGAAAAATCTCAACGGGACCAATAAAGCTGAGCAGCGAAACATCTTTTTGTAGGGCTATCAGCATGTTCATCTGACTTGGAACAACGTTTCGAACCGCTTGAGGCAGTATCACATCGCGCATTGCTTGGCCTTCCGATAGGCCAAGAGATAAGGCCGCCGAACGTTGGCTATGATGCACGCTGTTGATGCCAGAGCGGAAAATTTCGGCCACGTAAGCGGAATAGGTTAGAACCAAAGCAACAGAGCCCCAAATATAAGGGGAATTCCACGGCCGTGGCAGACCCAAGCCCGGAATGCCAAAGCCGATTAGATAAACAGTCAAAATAACGGGCACACCGCGAAAAACATCCGTGTAAATTGTTGCAAAAATCCGCAATGGAAACAACGTTGGCGCGCGAACGCCCCGCGCCAAGGCGATCAACAGCCCCAAAATCGCTATTGAAGGCGCTGACCAAGCAAAAATCATCACGTTTACCTTGAACGCATCCAAAAGCCTTGGAAAGGATTTTGCCAAAACCGCCCCGTTGAAAAAACTTTTCTGAACTTTTTCCCATCCAGGCGCCAAAGGAACCAGCACGATTAAGGCCAGTACAACCACGGCCGTGCTGGCCGCTGCAACCGCCAAAGACCGGCGCCGCCGCTCAGCTTCATAAATCTCGCGACGCGTGGCGCTCACAGCTTGCCGTTTTCGCATTATTTGATCAGCGGAACGCCGGTTGTATCCTGCAACCATTCAGCTTCAATCGCAGCCAAGCGCCCAGTCGCAGCCAATTTTGTAAGGGCTTGGTTTACACAGTCTTTTATTGCGTTGCCATCTTCCATTAACATTCCGAACTGATCAGGATTATCGCTTGCATCAGCCGAAAATTGGCCAATCACTTTTGAGCCTTCAATCATCACAGCACTCAGAAACAAGGCCGTCGGCAAGTCAAAAAGCGCGGCGTCAATCTGGTTGGCGCTTATCGCGGCATTCACATCGGCATTATCTGCGTAAAGCAAAATTGCACTTTCCGGCTTTACAACGTTTTCCAACTTAGAAACCGCTGTCGTCGATCCGACTGCGCCCCATTTCAAACCCTTAAGATCCGCCATAGTAGGCGCAGTATCGACGGCCCCTTTGCCAACCAATACGGCCATCGGCGCGGAATAATAGGGAACCGAAAAATCGACAACGATTTCACGTTCTGGCGTGATCGAATATTGCTGCATATTCAAATCAAAGTTTTTTGCACCTGGTTGAATCGCTTCGTCAAATGAAGTTCTCACCCAGACCACATCTGCGGCGGAAAACCCCATCTCGGACGCCATAGCGTAAGCAACTGCAGCCTCAAAGCCCTTCCCGCTTTCGGGCGCGTCATCCATCACCCACGGGTAATAGGCAGGATTTCCTGTGGCAATTGTGAGCTTACCATCCGTCAGCGTCTTTCCCGCGGCGCAATGCCCCCCCGCATGCGCAACCGAGGTGACTAATGCGCTGGATAACAGCGCAAATACAAAACGTTTTATCATCTTAATAATCCTTATTTATGAGCCATTAAAGAAACACTATGGGTTGCGCCCAGAGCTGTCCACCAAAGATATTGTCGGGCGAATTTCTTGAACCGTCTTAACCTTGTAAGCGAACATTCCCTCAACGAATAGATTGCGAAACCTGCGCTCTGACGCGGTGATTGCAATGACAGGCTTGCCAGTTGCAAAGGAAAACCCAATTTCCGCGGCCGTGCCAGAATCGATATCTTGACCGGTAACCAAAGCAACCGTCAGATCCGCGACTTGAAGCCCCTGTAAGTCATTATTGAAGATTTTGTCTTTAGTCGTTTGGCTCATATTTGTGCCGTCCAGCTCTGACGCCTCGATCCCGGTTTGATCTCTATGGGGCAAAAAACAATCATACCCGTTGGCTTCTAGCTCATGAGCGATTTCCTCAAGAAAGCCCCGTTCATGAGCGTTAAACAATGGACCTGCGATATAAATCTTTTTAATCATTTTGACCTCAGCTTGCAAAATGCCAATAAACGTACCTCCTTGAGCTTTCTCAACACATGACGGCTCCAACGCCCCGCTTCAGATCGCTGTTCGGCGAGTTTGACCATTCAAAACGCTCTCAAGACACAGTAATGCAGTGAAAGGCTTCAAAGCCGCAAGGCCCAAGACAGTCGGTAAAAAAATATGCTTTACCTTCACTTTTAATTCGAAAAGATCTGTCAGTGTGACGGCAAATTCTAAAATAATTTATGCGCCCCTAAATCCTGACCATCCAGACCGGTCTTTAAAACCCGACGATAAAACGCCTCCAAGCTCTGACCGCCAAATTCTGGGGTGTTTTGAGCTGAATATACTGACAGCTCTGGATCCCAAAGCAACATCGACTCAGTCGCATAATAATGCCCGATATTCACAAATTCTCGTTTGTCAGCCAAACGCGCCGACAGCAACGCAGGCCCCGTCAAGACGCCGCCGATCACTTTGAAAAGCGCACTGGGAATGCGCCAAATTTTTTCAGGCTTTTGCAATAGCCGAAACAACAATTGCCCCTGCTCTTTCGGCGTTATCGCAGGGCCAGGCCCCCCAATCGGCAAAATTGCATTGTGGCGTTTAATATCGCTTAAACACCCGCAAATATAAGCAGCCAAATCCGCTTCTGAAATTGGTTTACACGCCGTTTGCATTCCATCATCGAACATCACAAAGGCTTTTCCAGCCTTTACCTTTTCCACCTGCCCCGCGAGCGATTTGAAAAACGCAGTCGGTCGCACAATGCTATAGGTAAGACCAGACGCCTGAAGCTTTTGTTCAAATGCGCGCTTGGCATGTTGAAATTCCAAGCGCGGTTTTTGTACGCAAATCGCCGATAATAAAATAAAGCGCTTGATCGCCAATTCTTGCGCGGTTTCCAGCAGCGTCATATTGGCGCGATAGTCGACCAACCACGCATCTTGGCGCCCGCCCGTGCGCGAGGCAATACAGGATATAATCGCTTCAAGGCCTAAAAATCGCTGCGCCAACTGCTTTATGGCAACAGTATCGGTACAATCACAAATTTCATAAATCACGCCATTAAGAGGTGCTTTGGGCATCTGCCGCACCGGGCACAACACCTGATACCCCTTCTCCACAAGGGCCATTGCCACTGCCGAGCCGATATACCCAGTGGCGCCTGCAAGCAAAATGTCACACATATCTGACATTTACCAAAACAGCTTCAACGCGAAATTTCATTCGCTTAAACAACGTCAACTCGGCCCGAAGGTCAATAAATTTCTAGGTTGAAAGGCCCGCATCAAACTGTGAAATCTCTGGCCGTCATTCACAAAAGCACAATTGGTTTAAACAAAATTTACCGGTGCGTCTGTAACTGAAAATTCGGTGAAAACTGCCATGCGCGCGCTTGGTTTTGATTTCGCTTTCCGCGCTTCTACCGCCTCGGAAAATGGCATCAGTAAGCGGTGAATTACTGAAATATAATCTTCACCCAAAGCTAAAAGAAGGTCATCGCATAAATAGGTCTGAATCAGTTCATCCACCAGCCTTGCCTCTTCTGTGGTGATTTTATTGGCGCTTAAAATCGCTTCGAATGCCTGAATCACGCAATTTGAAAAAACAAATTGCTTGCGCAAAAGCGCATGGTTATTTTTGGTTGGACCTTTTTCAGACAGAGCCAAAGACAGCAGCGCACTGCGCATCCAGCTGGCCGGTTCAATCGGGGTTGGTGTGGCTGAATTGGATGGTTGAAAATCAGCAAGGTTCATAGCAGCGCTCCGGCAGTAGATAGGGCTTTTCGTTTGAAGAAATTTTGCAAGTTCTATGCCAGTCTTCTTGCAGCCTTTAAGGAGACTAAATTTTTTACACGCAAAGCGCCTGTTCGCAGAGACTTACACCGCAAACCCTTCTTTAAGCTGGTCAATTTTCAAAAAACGCTTGAAACAATGTTAAAAATAACAATAAAAGCGCTATAATTTATAGTTCAAATAATATAAAATACCGATTTTTAGACAACACATTCACTCCCCGATGCCTATAAACATCGTTTTACACTAATAATTCGTTCTGCAACTTAAGATTAAGAATACTCAAAAAGTTTAGATTTGCGCATTTTTTTACTGAATAAATTGCGCATAAAAGTCTCAAAATTATTTTTATAAAGTTTATTAAAAAGGCTTTCATCATGACCATATGGCGCAATTTAAATATAGGCACGGAAGTATTAACCGCGCTTTTGCCGCTTAT